>ENA-UPTJ01000007-UPTJ01000007.1-marine-metagenome-genome-assembly--contig:-NODE-7-length-145442-cov-8.246459_pt1 | contig 145442 bp, 104 predicted proteins | sample MGYA00238168_ERZ767080 | MGnify/ENA primary metagenome ERZ767080 (study PRJEB28935, sample SAMN06266237) | marine metagenome | isolation source: Columbia River Estuary | place: USA:Columbia River... | reverse complement strand
TCTATAAACGACGTTGAATTGTTGAAAGCACTTTTTGCAAAACAAGCATTTAATTCAAACGATGTTACTTTCTTGTTAAATGAAAAAGCTACCTCACCAGCATTGCAAAAGTCATTTGATTCGATTACGCTCAAGCTTGCACGGGGCGATATTTTTTATTTTCATTTTTCAGGTCATGGCCAACAGGTCGCTGATTTGGACCCTAAGGATTATCCTAAAATCAAACATATTTCGTTGGATGAGCAAGATGGCTTAGATGAGTGCTTGGTGCTCTATAATGCCCCTCAACGAGTATTTGATGGGTATGATTATTCTGCTCATTTCTATGATGACCAACTTAATTTTTATCTTACAAGAATTCAAGAGAAAATTGGCCCTACGGGCCAAGTTATTGTTGTGATTGATGCCTGTCATTCGGGAACGGCAACTAGAGGTGCGGAAGAATTAGTAGTGAGAGGGTCGAATTTGGCACTTGTGCCTGAGGGTTATCAAATGAAGAACAATTCGGATAATACGCTGGGTTTTGATGCAGATTTGAATTTTAAAAAGGAAGAAGGATTGGCCCCTATGGTGGCCTTTTTTGGTTGTAAGGCAGAACAAGTCAATAGGGAAATTCAAGATCGCAATGGCAAGGGTTATGGATCACTCACCTATTATCTGACCAAATCATTTTATGAATTAAATGAAAATGCAAGTTTTCAAAATCTCTTTGCCAAAATCAATGAAAAAATGATTCTTAAATTTCGTAATGAACAGCACCCTGTATTGGAGGGAACTCAGCTGAATCAAACAATTTTCAATGGTAAATTGGTGGTTCAAGAACCGTTTTTTGAATTGCTAACTATTGAATCATTACAAGCAACCATCAATGGCGGGCAACTCAATGGTCTGCAAGTCGGCGATACCATAGGTTTTTACCCGAATACAACCACAAATATAAAAGAAAGCAATGTGCTTTTTAAGGGCGTATTGACACAACTAGGCGTGCAGCAAAGCACGATTAAACTACTCACTCCTTTCAATGGTAGAGCCGAAGAATATGTGCGTTTTAGGGCATTTAATATCAATCCGGTGAATAATGCCAATTTAATTGTTTTAAAATTAGGGGTGGAATCTAAGGTATTGAAAAAGGATGCCCAAAAATATTTTAGTCGTCAGAAGGATGTTCAATTGGTTGAGTCCAATTTTAATTATCTGCTTACAGATACGCTCATTGAAGGGCAACCTTGTGTACGGGTGTATTTAGGAAATAACCAAACCAATGCGTTAAGAGGAATGCCATTTAGGAAAATTGAGACCGAAGCAGGTTGGGACTCTCTGCTTACAGATATCAGGCAATCTATACGCACCGATGTATTTAGAAAACTACAAATTGAAAACAATAATGTTGAAGTAGAAATAAAGCTTTTGGATAACAATAAAAACCCAATAAACACGCAAAATTTAGCATTCAAGGAGGGAGAAAAGTTCAGCATTGTTTTGACCAATAATAGTAGCATCCCTGTATATTTTAATTTAGTAGATATTTATCCTGACAATCGATTATTCATTGATCCTAGACTTAAAAATAAATTGTTACCCCCAAACAAGGAATTTGCAATTCCAACTGGTGTAGAGAAACCCTATGGCCTTGAACAATTTAAATTTATCTTTACAGAACAACCCATTGATTTATCCTCATTGGAAAAAAATGGTAGTATGCTAACAAGAGGTGGCGGAAGTAGCCCCTTGCTTGAGTTTGTAGATGCTCAAGCATCTGGAACCAGGGGGATGAAAGCAGATGAATTAAATAATGTCGCTGTGATGTCATTAATTTTCGAAATAAAAAAACCTTAATTATTTATTTGGTGGAATGAATAAAAGTAGTCTAACTTTCTTATTTGCCCTTCTTGTTTTTTCTAGTAGAGCGCAGTATGGCCGAGGTTTGGTCTCTGAAATCATTGACACGAACATGGTTCAATTCAAAGATTACAGTGGAATAAGAGCACCCTTGCCATCTTCTTATTCCTTAGAATCTTATGCCCCACCAGTCGGCAATCAAGGGCAGTTGGGTTCGTGTGTTTCTTGGGCTTCGGCGTATTGTGCATTTACAATAATCAGGAGAATTGAAACTGGAAATAAGTATTTAGAACCTTTTTCCGCTTTAGATTTGCACAATAGGATCAAAGCTTCAGAATCTGAACCTCCGTGCAGCTATGGAGCACGTATTAGCGTGGCTTTAGAGATGATTAAGAATTATGGGGTTGGCCGAAAACCAGAGGTCTGTGATTTTCAATCTGCAAATGTCTATTATAATGATAAATTATTTCAGTGGCGATACCTCAATAAAAGTATTTTGGAAATAAAAAAGGCATTATTTTCAAAAAACCCGGTTGTGATTGCTGCAAATTTTTACGAAGACGATTGGGGCAAAGTAAAAAATCACGAGAATGGCGTCTGGAATGGCTATTACTCAGGTGCCCAAGATGGCGGGCATGCCATGTGTGTGATTGCCTACGATGACAATAAAAACGGTGGTGCGTTTAAGATTCAAAATTCTTGGGGCAATCTTTGGAGTGAAAATGGTTATTTCTGGATCAAGTATGATGATTTCTTCAAGGTTGTCGAATACGTTTATGCCCTTTCCCCTCGCGAGGGCTATGTTTTAGAGGACCGCAATGAAATTACCAATACCGAAGTGAATGCCTCTTATTTCAGAGTTCAAAATAATTGTTCATTAAAAGTCTACGTAGCTTTATCTCAGCGCATTGCCGAAGAGGTTCAGACCATTGGTTGGTATGCAGTGGAAAGTGGGTCGAGCATCGATTTGGATATATCGGAGCGAAGCTCTAATGACTTCTACTGGATGGCCACAGCATGGAACGGGGATACACCGGTAGATTGGTATGATGTATTGGGAACTGATCGTTGCATGAGTAGAGACAAATTTAATTTTACCGGTATCGAATCTTCAGATTGCCCTGAAAAGAAACCATTTTACCGAGAAGAACCTACTAAAGGAACTTATTATCAACTTCAGAACTTGAGTTGCCCAAATATAGCCACACGTGGTGAAGAAATTCAGTTATGTGCCTCTAATTCCAAATCTAGTGGTATCTCCTTAAATTACTCTGACAAAGACAATATCAATTGGACAGAAGGGGCTCTTATCGATCCCTACACTGGAAAGCAAATTTTAGAAAGAAATGCTGATGATGGCTCATATTACGAGGTTTCTTACATTAAAAAAGGAAAAATTTATGATTTCAAAGGTGATGCAACTGAATTGCAACAAATTCACTTTTTAAAGTTTGCTAATAGGCAAACTGCAGCCTATTGGTTAGCATATATTGAATCCTCCAAACATTAAATTAATTACAATGAGTCAGCAAATATTATTACTCAAGAAAGGTGATCTCAAAACTGGTTTTCTTTCAAAAAAAACCGCTGGTGAATTTCATTTTTACGAAGACAAAATTGTATTCACGCCCATCGGACTTTCAAGATTATTTAATAGTGCACCTATAATTATAGAGGCATCTTCTATGATTAGATATTCTCTTGGATTTACTGTAATTGGATATTCTATAAAGCTAGAAACCAGAACCAATAATTTTCATTTGAATTTTCTCGGAGATAAAATTGAAGTTTTAAACATGATGAACCTCTATGTAAACAATTAAACGAATATATTGATATGAAGGTTAGTGTTGTCATTGGTTTTATTTTCTTGTCTTGGTCTCATATTTCTGCTCAAACGGATTTCGCTGCCCTCAAACAACAATTCCTCGATTACCGCAAAGCAGACCAACAGGATAGCGCCCTCTTTATTGCGCGTAAAATGAATTCACTTGCCTTAAAAGAACAATCGGATACAAGTATTTGGTATGCGGTGAGTTGGAGGTATATAGGGAATTGTTTTTATGACTTAGAAATATTAGATTCTACACTTTTTTCTTATGAAAAATCATTGCAAACACTTGAGCAACAGAATCGTACAAATTCTATCGACGCTGCATCATGTTATGGAAATATTGGAAAGTATTATTTTGAAAATAACGACTACAGAAAGGCAGAATACAACTTCAAAATATCATCCGACACGTATAAGGAAATTAATGGTGAATTATCTTCCACCTATGCAAGCAGTTTAAATAGCTTGGGCATATTGTATAAAAAAACAAATCGCTATTTGGAAGCTGAAGATCACTTTAAAAAATACCTTGAGATAATTGAAAAAACAAATGGAAAGGAAAATGAGAACTATAGTTTCGCATTGAATAATCTAGCTGGTCTCTATGAAGAACTAGGTCAATACGTTAAGGCGGAAAATTATTACCTCGAATCATTAGAGATTAAAAAGAAATTGAAAGGTGAAAAAAGTGAAATGTATGCCAAGGGCCTAAAAACAGTGGCATCTTTCTATAAAACGATGGGTAATTATTCCAAATCTGAGCAGTATTACATCAAATCATCGGAGATATATAAGGAGATAAATGGTGAAATATCCTCAAGTTATGCATTTAGTTTGAATAGCTTGGGGATTTTGTACAAACATACCGATCGCTATAAAGAAGCTGAAGAGCACTATATTAAATGTCTTGAGATAATAGAGAAAAAATATGGTAAGGAACATGAAAAATATGCTCTTGAATTGAATAATCTTGCGAGTCTTTACGAAGAACTAGGCCAATATTCCAAAGCAGAGAGTTATTACCTTAATTCTCAGGAAATCATAAAAAAATCAAAAGGTGAAAATAGCGAATTGTATGCCAAGAGTTTAAAAATAGTCGCATCTTTCTATAAAACGATTGGTAATTATTCTGCATCTGAGCAATATTATATAAAATCATCTGAGATCTATAAGGAGATCGATAGTGAACTTTCATCAAATTATGCTTTTAGTTTGAATAGTTTAGGTATATTGTATAAACATACCGACCGCTTTAAAGAATCTGAAGCGCACTTTACTAATTACCTAGAGGTCATAGAGAAAATATATGGCAAGGAACATGAAAACTATAGTTTTGGACTGAATAATCTGGCTGGTCTCTACGAAGTCCAAGGTCAATACGACAAGGCTGAAAGTTATTACCTTGAATCATTAGCAATTAAAAAGAATTCAAAAGGTGAAAAAAGTGAATTGTATGCCCAGAGTTTAAACACAGTCGCAACTTTCTATAAAACGATGGGTAATTATTCTAAATCTGAGGAATTTTACATCAAATCATCTGATATATACAAGGAAGTCAATGGTGACTTATCCTCTAATTATGCATTTAGTTTGAATAGCCTAGGTATTTTATTTGAACATATCGATCGCTATAAAGAAGCGGAAGAGTACTATTTTAAATACCTTGAAATTATAGAGAAAATATATGGCCAGGAACATGAGAATTATAGTTTTGGTTTGAATAATCTTGCAGGTCTCTTCGAAGAACTAGGTCAATATTCCAAAGCAGAAAATTATTTTTTACAGTCTCTTGAAATTATAAAAAAATCGAAAAGTGAAAAAAGTGAATTATATGCTCAGGGTTTAAAAAATATTGCAACTTTTTATCGAGCGATGGGTAATTATTCTGCATCTGAGCAATATTATGTTAAATCATCTGATATATACAAGGAAGTCAATGGTGACTTATCCTCTAATTATGCTTTTAGTTTGAATAGCCTAGGCATTTTGTACAAAAAAACAGATCGCTTTTTTGAAGCTGAAGAGCACTATATTAAATGCCTTGAAATTATAGAGAAAATATATGGCAAGGAACATGAGAACTATAGTTTTGGACTGAATAATCTGGCTGGTCTCTATGAAGCACTGGGTCAATTTGCTAAGGCAGAAAGTTACTACCTTGAATCATTAGAGATTAAAAAGAATTCAAAGGGTGAAAAAAGCGAAATGTATGCCAAGAGCTTAAAAACAGTGGCATCTTTCTATAAAACAATAGGTAATTATTCTAAATCTGAGGAATGTTACATCAAATCATCTGAGATTTATAAGGAGGCTAATGGTGAATTATCCTCAAATTATGCTTTTAGTTTGAATAGCTTGGGCATTTTGTATAAACATACAGATCGCTATAAGGAAGCCGAAGAGCACTACATTAAATGTCTTGAGATTATAGAGAAAATATATGGTAAGGAACATGAGAACTATAGTTTCGGTTTGAATAATCTAGCAGGTCTGTACGAAAAACTAGGTCAATATTCCAAAGCAGAAAATTATTTTTTACAGTCTCTTGAAATTATAAAAAAATCAAAGGGTGAATCATCTCTTGAATATTGTAACTCCTTGCTTAGCTTGGCACAATTTTATGAAGAACTTGGTAAAATTCAAGCGGCGGAACAAGCGTATCAAAAATGTCTCTCTTTGACATCAAGCCAAGTGGGTGAAATCTCGTTACGCTATTCAAGTATTCTTCATAAAATCGGGGTGTTTTACAATGATAATTTTCAATTTAAAAAATCCTTTGAGGCTTTAGTTAATTCTCAATCCATTTTAGACCAATTTTATGATCATTCACATCCAGAATATTTGAGAGTTTTAACGTCTTTAACTGATTTGGCAAGTAGCATTGGAGATGCTGCTTCTGCTGAGCAGGGACTTTTATTGGTAGATTCCTTACTATTAAAAATTTGTGGCGGTTTGCATCCAGATTTGATTGGAATTGAAAAAAAAATTTATGATTTATATGTTTCACAAGATAGCCTGAAACAAGCATATTTATGGTTGATCAAAAGGGACGACAAGTTAAAAATTCGATCATACAATAAATCGGAACTTGCTAGTTTATTTAATGACTATGGCGAGTATTATACAAAAAGTGAAAACTATCAATTAGCCAATGAATATTATCAAAAGGCTATTGATTTACGGTTAGAGATTTTTGGTTTGAATCACCCTGATTATGCAAAAAGTTTGAATGACTTGGGAAGGTGTTACTTAAAACAACAGCGTTTTGACGATGCCATTGAATTATTTGATAGTGCTTTAATTATTAGACAAATACAATTTGGAGAACTAAACCAAAATGTTGCTAAAAGTTATCGGAATCTTGGTAATGTTTATAAAGAAAAAAAAGATTACCAACAGTCCTATTATTATTTGAGTAAGGCTAAAGCAATATGTGACAGTATGCAAGGTTCAAACACTACCCTAAATGTGGAAATCACTAAATCACTTATTGAACTAGATACAATTGCGAAAAACTTTTCACATGCTAATGAATTAATTCAATCACTAGTATTAGAGAAACAAAAAGAGTTAATCAATACTTTTTCTTGGCTTAAGGAAGAAGAAAAAGAAATCTTTTGGAAAAAAGAAGCTGCATTTTTTGATTATGTTGCTGATTATTACATGAATACATACAAATTTCAAGAATCAATTTCGGCAGATTACTTTAACTTGACGTTGGCTTCAAAAAGTTTTTTACTCGAGAATAAATTAAACGAGAACAATTATTATCGAGAATTAATTGAGATAAAAGAAGAGATGGATTCTAGGGGGCGACTTATAGCTAAAATGAAATCTGATGGAATTTATGATAAAGAAAAGTTGTCTCAATTGAATCGAGAGTATGCCGAATTAGAAAATAACTTTATTCGACTTAATCCTGAGTATCTTGAAAAAAAGAAAAATCTTTCTATTACATGGAACCAAGTGCAGCAAAATCTAGTTCAGGGCGAAGCAGCAATTGAATTTGTGCGCTTTTATAATGCTCATGATTCGATATATTATTACAATGCATTGATTCTCAAAAAAGGTGATAAAAATCCCATTTTAGTGACACTTTGTAATGAAATGGATCTTCAATACATTAAGCCGAAATTAGGTTATAGTTCGTACTATTCATTGGTATGGCGACCTCTAGAAGTTTATCTAAACGATGTCCAGACCATCTATTATGCCCCTATTGGTGAATTGTATAATATTCCTTTTCACGCACTTTATGCGCCTCAAAAATCTGCAGATGAATTGCTTGCAGTTAAAACAAATAAACGAGGAGCAGTAATTGAAGAGGAACAGCTCTTAACTGAACCAAATACTAGTTATTTGATCGATAAACATACGCTTCATCAGCTGACTTCGACTCGATATTTAGCAATGGGGTTAAAACAAAAAGCAAAAGAGCAATTACCGGCAAGTTTGGCAATGATTGGAGGAGTAAATTATGATTACTTACCTGGAGATAAAACAATCTCAAAAGCTACCAAAACAACTAAAAATCAATCCAGAAGTAGTGAATCTTTTTCAGGTAAGTTACCTTACTTGGAGGGCACAAAAATAGAAGTGGAACAAATTAATGACAGAGCCTCACTGGCTTCATGGCAAACAATACTAATGGAAGGCAACGCTGCAACTGAAGAGGCTATTATTAAATTGGAAGGAAAAGATGCCATTGGTATATTACATTTTGCTACTCACGGCTATGCCTTTCCAGCATACAATTTTAAAGACACCACCCTCAAATCTAATAGTTTCAGATATAGTTACAGATATGCTACCAACCCGATGGTGCGCAGCGGCCTCATACTTGCCGGTGGCAACTGGGCCTGGACGGGGAGCGATACGCTCTCTAAACTCGGTGCCGAGCAAAACGGTATTCTAACCGCCTTAGAAGTTTCACAGCTCAATTTAAAAAAAACCAAACTCGTTGTCCTCTCCGCCTGCGAAACCGGTCTCGGTAAAATTGAAGGCTCGGAAGGAACTTTTGGCCTCAAGCGAGGCTTTAAGCTTGCTGGTGTAGAACAAATCATTGTTTCATTATGGTCTGTCCCGGACAAAGAAACCATGGAACTAATGACCCTTTTCTACACCGATCTGGCTCAAACGCTTAACCCTGTTATTTCCTTCGAGAAAGCCCAAAAAGAAATGCGAAATAGATACCCAACCGAACCAGATAAATGGGCGGGCTTTGTGTTGGTGAGGTAGAAAACAATATTAAATGAGATTATTTTGTAAAGTACTTATTTTACTCCTGTGTTTCGAAATCTGTTGTAATGCACAAGAATTAAAACTTGGATTACCAAAAGGTCATTATGGATGGTCTTCCATTTTATCTGCCAATTTCAGTAACGACGGAAAATATGTTTTAACATCTTCAAATTATAATGATACCTATTGTTGGAATGTTGAAACAGGCAAAAACTACTTTCAACTGTATGGCCATAACAGTTGTGCACACGAGGCAATTTTTAGCAACAACGGCTTGTACATAGCAACACGTTCTTGTGATGGTAAAGTTATTTTATGGGATAAAAACACTGGATTCTTTGTACAAGAACTTCAAACTAAATCTCCAGTGACTTTTTTCAAGTTTAGCCCTGATGACAAATATATTCTGACGACTTACAATTACAATAGGCTTGCGCTTTGGGATATCCAACAGAACAAAATTGATTTTATAATCACAAATCCATCTATATGGTTTTTAGATCCGTTAAAATGGCGTAAAAGGTTTGAAAATGGCATTTCATACAGAGAAGAGTTTAAAATGCATTATGAAAAAAGTCCGATTTTTAGTTCAAATAACTTGAGTTTATCGATAGCCAATAAAAAGGCAGTCAAGATATTTGATATACATTCCGGAAAGCTTGTTAAGCGGATAAAGGGTTTTAATAGGGTAGAGTTTAACCAAGATAGCAGCTATGTTTGTTTGTCTAACGATTACAAGATTCAGTTGAGGAGTGGTTATTATGATTCTCTAGTTTTTGAAGTAAAAAATTCAAATTCAAGTAATTCCCTATTTAGTGAAGATGGAAAAATGCTCATAACATCTTTGAATGATTCGATGCATGTATGGGATGTACAGACAGGTAGAATTATTAGATCAATAAAAAGCCCTGAAGGAAAAGTTTTAACTGCAAAATTCTATGCCGAAGATTCAAGAATTTTTACATTGTGTTCGAATCAAAGCGCTTATCTAATAGATTTTCATAAGGATAGTATAATTAAGGAATTCCCAAATTATGGTTTTGATATTAAAAATAAACTAAAATATTTTTTAGATTGGGATCAGGCTTTATTTATTAAAAATGAACTTCGAACATGTGGGTATGAACTTCCTTGGCCAAGTAATATTAGCTCTAATCAAAGGAAATATATTGTCACTTGCAGTGATAGCACTTTCAATATATGGAATAGTTTTAATGGTGTTTTGATAAACCAATTATTTGAAAGAACAGTATTACAAAATTTAATAATAAATCCTGATGCTTCAAAAATAGTGTCATTTTCGCTTGACACAAATTTTGTAAAAATACATTCATTAGTTGATACAAATACCTTAATTTCTTTAAAGCCGCATAATGGCGATGTCAGAAGTAATAGATTCTTGGAAAAGGATGGGCGTACTTGTTTTTTGACGACTACCGGAGGAGATAAGGTTTTATTGATTGATTATTTAACTGGTACTATTAAGAATCAGTTTAGTTTAGATAATGTATCTGAAATCGATATAAATGAATCTTTAATATTATTCAATTCATTTGAGGAAATTGCAATTTATTCGCGGGATTCATTGAAAAAAATTACATCCTTTACTGCTAATAAATACTTTCGTGGAGCAGGGTTTATTCATCAAAAATTATGGATTACCAGAGGGCCGATAACAACAACTCGAAAAATTGGAGGCAATCTTCAAGACATTCGAAAAATACAAATTGAGTTCAACCTTCCAAGAGCTGTTTTTTGGGCCTATACCCATCCATGGGAGTTATTCAAGATGGCAGACGTTAGTTCCCGTTTTGTGGAAGAAAGAGATTATAGAACAACAAATTCAATGGTTCGATCTAAAACAGCAGTTTTTAGGCATGAAGGTGTGTCCTGTATTGATTTAAGTCCAAATAAGCATTTTTTAGTGACTGGTTCAAATGACGGATCAGTCAAAATATGGAAAGCTCGGGGGCGTTATATCACTACATTGAAAGGGCATGAATTAGGAGTAATCTTCGTTAAATATTCACCAGATTCTAAGCAAATATTTACCTCTTCAATTGATAAAACTATAAGAGTTTGGGATGCTTATACTGGAGTTTGTTTGAATTTATTAATATGTTCAAGTCCAGTAGTTGAAATTGATTTTCACCCGAATAATCAAATCATTATTGTGTCTTATGAGGACGGAAGTATTGGTATCTGGGATCTTTTTAAAGGAATAGAATTAATTCGATCCTATTATTTTAACGGAGATCCAAATAAATGGGTTCATATTCACCCGTCTGGTTTGTTTGATGCGTCTGAATCTGCAATGGAAATGATGTATTGGATTAAAGGAGAAGAGATTATTGATTTTTCGCAGTTAAAAGATCGTTATTGGTTGCCAGGATTATGGCAGAAGGTAATGTTAAATCAGAGTTTGCCGGATGTTGGTTCAATGAATAATTTGAAATTATATCCGGAAGTCAAATTAAGTAAAATCGATAATTCAAAAATTAATATTGAATTAAAAAAGCGAGACGGTGGTTATGGAGAGGTAAAGATATTATTAAATGGCAAGGAGATAGCAAAGGATGCTCGGGGAGGAGACTTTGATGCCAATGCTGTTGAACAAGAGTTAATTTTAAATGTCGAAAACCATCCATTTTTAAAAAATGGTGAAAATATAATAGAGGTCGTTGCCTATTCAGAAAATGGAATCGCGAGTAGGGGAGTGCAAGTTTCTTTGATTAATCAAGAAACAGCCACAGCTCAGCCTAATTTGTATGCATTAGTTATCGGCGTTTCTGATTTTGCGAATGCGAATATAAACTTAAAATTTCCTAATGCTGATGCACATGCTATTTCAAATGCGCTAGAATTGGGTGCACAAAACTTATTCCCCGATAGATATTGTATATATACCATTACTTCCGACTCAACTTCAACACCAACTAAGGAAAATATCAAAAAAGTATTTGATGAAATAGCTAAAAAGGCTAAAAGTGAAGATATATTAGTTCTTTACATTGCGGGCCATGGAATAAATACTAACGGCGAGTTTTATTTTTTAACGTCTGATGCTAAGTCAGCAAGTGGCGATGCATATCGCGACCAACAAATTTTACAATCTACTACAATATCTACTCAAGAATGGGTTGATTGGATAAATAGGATTCCTGCTCTAAAACAAGTAATGATTATAGATGCATGTGGCTCGGGTAAAGCTGTGGAAAACCTAATATCTTCTAGAGATATTGAGCCTTCTCAGAGAAAAGCAATAGATAGAATGAAAGATAGAACTGGGATGTTTATTTTGTCGGGATGTGCTGCTGACGCCTATAGTTATGAATCATCGCAATTTGGGCATGGCATCTTAACTTATTCTCTGTTGCAAGGTATGAAGGGAGCAGCACTAAAACAGGATGAGTTTCTTGATGTTGCATATTTGTTTAATTATTCAAGAGAAGCTGTGCCCCAATTGGCTGAAGGAATTGGAGGTATTCAAGTTCCACAAATGCTACTTCCTAAAAACGGGTCTTTTGATATTGGTATTTTAACCAACGCCGATCAACAATTGATTCCGCTACCTAACCCTAAAAAAATGTATGTTCGCTCCAATTTTCAAGATATTAATCAATTTGAAGATATTTTAAATCTTTCCGAGCTGTTAGACAAAAAGTTAGCGGAATTAACGGCATACAACAATGAATTAAATTTTGTTTTTGTCGATAAACGATCATTCTCGGACGCTTATAAAATTAGCGGTGGATATCAAATTGAAGATGGAATTATTTCAATGGAGTTAAAAATTCGTTTTGGTGTACAATTAAAAGAGTATTCAATTTCAGCTGAAAATCCTGAAAAGCTAATAGAAAAAATACTTGAAATTATATTTAGGAGTAATTGATTTTTAAGAGAAAAACTTATTCAACGTTTTTATTACAATTTGATTTTAATATCAATAGATGATAAGGAAGACCCAATGAAAGGCCTTGCCGAGGAGGAGATGGTCAAGCGCATTACCGATTCAATTGAAAAAGAAATAGAACGCATTGATCAACGCGCAGAAAAGTGTAGGTTAAAAAATTAATGAACCTTTTCTACATCGTTGACTATCAGAAAAGCTAGATTAATAGCCTACGATTCTATTGGATAACAAGAAATCTTCTAAATAAATTTCAAAAATATCGTCGCCAAACTCTTTGGTTTGCATTTCTATGGCGGAGATGAGTGAGGCAATATCTGCCTTTTCTGAAACATCTAAAATTTTAAAGGGATTGGCAATCGTTAGGTTTGCTTTATGGTCTTCTAAACGTGTTTCTGCTTTAAATTTCAAAACATACCATCCTGGGCTCAGGGTGCTAGTATTAAAAGAATTTTCAGTGCCTATATGGGCAACAACATTTCCAGACATATCCACAATGACAGGTGCTTCAAGATAATTTAATGGGTTTGGAAATTTCCACCAAATGTTATAATCTTGGTTGTATATGAAGGCACTATCTACGGTATTGAACTCGTATGTTTCAGTTTCTCCTCCTCCTCTTGAAGAAGATCCTTTTTGAACACCTTGCTCTGATTCAATAGGCTTACTAAAAACAACATGTGAGTATGAACTGCCTTGAATTGCTTGTTGATTGACTTTGCTCAAGACAGCACTATAAGTAAGATTCTCACAAGGGCAATAAATTTTGGCATACTTAGTGCCTTTGTGAGCAATGAGTATGGCACTTTCTGCAGACGATATTTTGGCATCTTTAGAAAGCGTTAAAGGCAGGTGATTTGGTGTGCGTTTTGAATTATTGACAGTCACAACGCCTTTCTTGACGGAGATTTCTAAAGATTGTCCAAAGGATAAAAAACTAATTAGCAGAAGGAATGTAAATAGACTATTTTTTTTCATGTTGCATGAGTTTTGGAAAATACTTGTGCTCGAAAGGTTCTAGTATTTCGAACATTTCTTCAATAATTAATAGTGCAAAAAGTGTACCGCCTAATTTGACAAATATCAAATGATCCATTAAAAACAAAACCAGAAAAAGTAATGGTATGCTGAGAGCAAAGAGTAAAAATCGATTTAATAGTTTTCCGAATTGATAGAAAAGTAATAAAACCAAAAATACACAACAAATCAACAATTGGAAAAGTCTAATCCAAAAGTCAGGTATTACTGTAAATTGCTCGCTAGGGTTCAACATATTAGAAATAGCAACGGCATGGATTACCGCTCCGTTCATTACAGGCTCTTTGTTGATGAGATGTTTTGTATCTGCAGGAATCCTAAATTTATCTTCAATATCATATTTTGCACCAAAATGGTCTTGATCACCTAAATAGCCAATGATTACAATTTTATTTTCTATACCTTCTTTAAATATTTCAAGTGAATCCTCTACCAATTCTTGAGAATTCATGTAATGGAAATTTTTGGGGTAGTTGAGTTTATCTTCATAATCCTTCCTAATATGTGATATTCCATTGTTTATCGAATTAAAATGGATTAAAAACTCGTTTTCAGGGCCAATCTTTAAATTTTTAGTTGGGTATGCAATATGGGCAAGTTTGTATGCAAAGCTCTCAGTTGAATTACTATAAAAACGAATGGTTCGTTGATTGTGCTCATGAACTTTTGGAAATTCGGCATTACCAACATTGGGATATTGAATATCATTGGCAGCACCTTGGGCAAAAACTATTTTTTTATTTCTATGAAAATCCTTTAATTCATCGGCTTTATTTTTGTTGAATGTCACATCAACACCAATACATTTTGGATTGTATTTCAATAATCTTGTGAGGAGCTCATTGTATTTGTAGCGTTCATTAATGCCAATATCTTGGGTATTTACCAAGACGACCTCTTTTTGTTTTTTCATGAAATCAGAGGCGTGGTCTTCATCGTATTTGTAATAATACAAATCATTGAAATATATATCAGAAGTTACATGCTCATTTATGTTGAATATTTGCATGAACCGCTGACTTAATAACAAGTGTTCTACAAGGTAAATGGAGAGCAAAGAGAAACTCAAATAAATCAGGAATCGCAGAATTTTGGCTTTCATTAAATTATACTTTGCCTAAAGATAGTTTAGATTTTTTTAATCATAAAATAAGCACTAAATTGAATCAACTTTAATGTTGATTTTCAATGAAAAAACTATTCTCAGTTTTACTATTCATTACAATCGTCCTACAAACCCATGCGCAGCAAAGCATGGACAGCTTGAGGTTGGTGCTGCCGGTGAGAAATATCCAGGATATTAAAGTAGCAAGGTTTAGTCCAGATGGAAAATTATTTCTTTCGATTTTAGATACGGCAATTGTTATCTATGAAGCAACTTCAGGTAAAGAGGTTCAATCATTAAATGGGCATAAACATTTCATTAATAACGCGGCATTCAGCCCTGATGGCAAATTAGTAGCATCGGTGAGTTTTAATGACCACACTGCTCGCATTTGGGATGTTCAAACCGGAAAACAAATTAGAATTTTAAGGAAGGTAAGCGGCGACCAAATTATGTTTAGCAATGATGGGAATTATGTTATATCGACATATTGGAATGAAGTGATAATTTGGAATGTTGAAAACGGTCATCAAAAAAGATTGCCATTTCATTTCAAGGAGAAGCGCATTGATTACAATTGTTTGAAAGTCATGTTTAGCGCAGATGGTAAATATCTAGTTGGTTTCCTTAATTTCCCTTCGGATAAAAAACAATCTGATAATAAAATTCGAGTTTGGGATTTAGAAAAAAGAAATAAATATTTTGATTTGTTGGGGCATACGGATATGGTTGAAAATGCATATTTTTCTTCTAATGGCAAATCCATCGTTTCCTCAAGTAAAGATGGTTCTGCGAAGGTTTGGGATATCCAAACAAAAGAACCTGAAACCTTATTCACAGTGGAAAAAAATAATTACATATTAAGTATTGACCTATTTAAGGATTCAGTAATTGCGCTTTGTAGTGATGGAAGTGTGAGTATTTTCCCCTTAAAAATGCGAAATAGGGAAATAAATCTATCAAATATTGGAACTGGTTATTGGGCTTTCGTAAAATATGTTAACAAGAGCTTTTTTCTTTACCAAGAATATGTCGGAATAAGTAAGCTAATCGATTTTCAAAAAAATGAAGCTATTTTATTGCCGGGAAAAGTTCTTGCGATTAGTCCAAACCGGGATAAATTAATCTTGAATACTGGAGATAAAATTTGCATGTATAATTTAAACTCTACATGCACAGAAAAGGAATTTAATGGATATGCAATTGGGAATTATTCAAGTGATTTTTATAGAAATGTAAGCTATACGATTGAAAACAAAATTGCTCTTTCTTTAGCAAATGATGGTTTTTATATGTTCAATGAAAATTTGAGTGGTTCATATCAGTCCTTTATAGATACCAATTTTTATCCAACGATAGATGGACAGAATATAAGTCCGGATGGAAAATATGTAGTATTAACGTATAAAAATAATTCCTGCAAAATATTTAATGTGGAAACAGGCAAGCTTGTTTCTAATTTAGTAGGTCATCTTGCTTCAATTAATTCTGCTGTTTTTAGTCCGGATTCAAAAAAGATAGTTACAACAAGTTATGATGCAACAGCAATAATTTGGGATGTTTTTACAGGAGAAAAATTGATGGATTTAGATCATTCATTTTATGATGATGGACTATGGAATTACCCAAGTGTTGAAAATGCTGCAATAAGTTCCGACGGAAAATATGCAGTAACCATTTCGAAACATTACTTGAACAATGATTATTCAAATCCGAAAACCATTTGGCATCTTTGGTGGCTAGAGTATGGAATTAACATTCAGTCATTTCTGGGCTATGATTACGACTTTAGATATGATCATTTGAATACTTTCTCAACAAGCGGTAAATTATTAGTTCAAGATACCATGGGTATATACAGAGTGTATCATCTTTCTACGAAAGAGAATAGTTTAATCGAATTGCCAAATTCAATTACTGACAGAACAAAAAGCAAATATTATCCATCGCAACTTGATGCTTATCACATTGCACAGCGACATAGAAATTCATATGAATTAGTTGACATATCTACGATGCTTTCTTATACAGTGCCATGGAAAAAAAAGTACCACGAATACAAGGTTAAAAGCGACTATGGTGTGTTCAAATATAAAATCGAGCATTACCTTCATTATGGTTTTTTGGCATTTTTTCCGGGCAACAAAACTTTTCTCACTTCATATGGACGAATAGATTCACATTCAGCTCAAATATGGGATACGAAAAGTGGTGTCAAATTAATGGTTTTAGAGGGTGGTCATACGAGTTATATTTGTGAGGCAGCGGTTTGCCCAGATGGAAGCCATGTCTTGACTGTGAGCGAAGACCATAAAACCATCCTTTGGGATGTAGCCACTGGCCACCCCATCTACGAACGCATCCAGCTCGAAAACAACAACTGGCTCGTCAAACTCCCCAACTCTCCTTACTACATGTGCTCTAAGGACGCAAGCAAGATGCTGCATTACGTCACGCCAAGTTTAAAAGTCATCGGCTTCGAGCAGTTAGATCCGGTTTACAACCGTCCGGATATTGTCTTGGATAGTATTTGGAGGTACTTCGGAAATGACGACCGCGGCATGATAGAAGAATACCGCAAATATTGGGAAAAACGCATCGATCGTTTAGGCTTGGATAAAGAGAAGTTAGGCAAGGGAGAAATTGCTGTACCGAGTGCGGAGATTGTTGGTGCAGATGACATTGCTTACGAAAACAACAATGGAGAGCTTGAAATTAGGGTAAGTGCCAATGATGCAAAATACCCCCTTCGCAGGTTCAACGTGTTTGTCAATGAAGTGCCGCTTTATAGATCTGTAGGCATCTCTATTGCGCATTTGAACAAACAAGTATGGGATACAACCATCAGCGTTCCATTGAGTGTCGGCGATAACAAAATTCAAGTATCCGTGATGAACGAACTAGGTTTGGAGAATTTTAAGTATCCTACCTATGTGAATTACACGCCTCAAGAAGAACTTCAGGCCAAAACCTATTATATCGGAATCGGTGTAAATGAGTTTGCACAATCTGCCTACAACCTGAAATATTGCGTAAAGGATGTAAGGGATCTTGCTAAATCTTTTTCAACAGAAAATTCAAACACCGATACGCTGTTGTTAACGAACCAACAAGTCACCAGAGAAAATATCCTGGCCTTGAAGTCGTACCTGAACAATACAACGGTAAACGACAAAGTGATTATCTCTTGCAGTTCGCACGGCTTATTAGACGACAGTCTTAATTTCTATCTCGCGATGCACGACGTCGATTTCAAAAATCCAAAATTGCGAGGTTTGAAGTACGAAGAACTCGAAAGTTTATTGGACGGCATTCCTGCGCGTCAAAAGCTGCTCTTGCTCGATGCCTGCAATAGCGGTGAAAACGACAAAACGGAATTATTAAAAAAGGAATTGGCTCAAGCAGAAACCCAAAAAGAAACTTTTGAATTGGCTGAATATAAGAACAAAACCAAGGGTGTCATCATTCAACTCGAGGAAGAAAATAAAAGCAACTTCAAGAAAATGAACGAACTTTTTGTGAATGTGCGCAACAATACCGGCTCGGTGATCATATCCGCAGCGGGCGGCCAGGAAAGTGCGTTGGAAGCCATCAGCGTGAATGGGAAAACCATCGAAAACGGCGCATTTACTTATAGCATCTTGGAGTGCTTAAAGCAAAATGAAGGCAAAGAACTCAAAGTGAATGCTTTAAAACAATACGCAGAGAAACGCGTAGAGGAAATTACTGGCGGTAAACAAAAACCCACCTCGCGCCAAGAAACCATGGAGATTGATTGGGGGGTGAATTAGGGGCCGTAACTTACAACAAATGAAACAACTTGTATTAGCCATAATCATTTTATTCTCCTTTGGAGATATTTTCGCTCAAACCGAGCCACGCTTGGTGGTGCCCGTAGGCCATACAAATCATTACAATGTAAATAAGCATCCATCATCGGATCCAAATTTTTTATTTACAACTGAAACTATCACTATCAATGGAACCAATCCTAAATCTATACTACTTGTTTGGGATACTTGGTCCAAAAAAGAAGTATTTCGTATAGAAATTAATGGCGAAGATCAATTTGATCATTTGATTTTTGAAGACCCCTCAACTCATACCTTACTTTTTAATGCAAAAGATGTTTTTATTCGGGTAAACTTCGAACACGATACTTTCGATACCCTTTCGAAACTTCATCACGGACATTTACACCATATTGACAATACTCCGTTATTTCTTATTGGCAATAAGGATTCTGTTGCTTTTTATGATTTGAATAAATTTCAATTTGTAGCTGAATATCCCATAAATATATGGAATTTGGTAAAGTGGAGTACCAATGCAAATCAGTCTGGGTCATTTGACAACACAAGTGTTTTTCTTTTAAAATCAGACAAAGAATCGAGTCAAATTTTTGTTTATAACCCCAATCAAGTTGTACAATTGAGGCAAATAGAATTTGACTTTGGTGTCAAGAAGGTTTTTCTTATCAATGAGCATAAAATTATTTTAGAAAAGGAGGAAGTCCTATCAGGTAGTGTGCCTAGATCTTTTTACCCTTATGATTTAAAATTTAATACTTTTCAAACGGCAATCCCCTGTCATCAATATGCGATTAATGGGTTTGAACATCATTCAGATGGCGGGTTTATATCCTTTGGCAATGATAAACGTCTGCTTTTATGGGACAGCACTTTTTCAATAACCAAGGAAATCAACGTTTTTAAAAGTTTTCACCTACCTTCATTTACAAAGCTCGTTGATACTGAAGATGAACTTCTCTTTGAAGCGAGAATAAAAAAAAATAAACCGAATCAATCGATTGATTCGCTTATCCTGAAAGGAGTCATAGAAAAACAATCTTTTCTGCTTACACACATCGATACAACTATTTGCGCACTTGATACTGTTGACTACAATCAATACGATCTTGAGCAAGAATTGCAATATATCTACGGACTTGACAAACCCTATGAATATTTATCAAATAAAGACAATCGTATCCAGCTTAGATCTGAAATTGATTCAAATTATTCTGAAATTTTAACAATAACTAGTGATTTTAAATTTAAAATTTCAAATATCAGGACTGATTCATTAAAGAAAAGTTATAATCTAATAGAACCATTCAATTCGAGAGAGTTTAATGATTTAAACGAAGCAAGTCAGTTTGATTTTTTTGCAGAGTGCAAATCCTTGAGCACAGAATTCATAGATCCAGATTTTATTGATGATCTACAGACTTCGTACTTTAAAGAAAAGAAGTCCAATCTTAAAAACTGGGACGAGAATTGGCAGCTGAATTCCACATGTATTAGGCAAGATAGTACAAAATTTGTGTTATATGATTCGCTTTTTTACCGTGGCAAACTGATACTTAATGATTCAACGATTAACCGGGATACGATTTATCAGCCTTCATCATTAGTGCCATTAGATAAACACATGTGTTTGATAAGGAAATTGAATGATGATACGCTTCAATTTACCTTATTAAAAAGTGGAAAAATACTAGATCAAGTAACTTTAATAGGTTTAGGAAGAATACCTTTTGATTCTGATAGACTTCTTTTAACTTCGGCCTATGATATTCCATGGGGGGAATACAATACAACATTTTCTGACTTTCCAATTCATGACTTAGAACGTTATTTTATATACTATCCTGGCCGGAAAATTCATTACCAAAATTATCGTGACGAAAAACAATCCTACGATGTCGAAATGAAAATCAAAGAACTCGTTGTATTGAATTCAAAGCTCAAGTTAGTAAGTGTTGACTCATTATTTAAAACGGATTACCTCGAAAAGAAAACCGATAAATTCTTATTTAATACAACCAATGACCATCTTTTTTATGATTATAAAAATGTAAAAATGTGGTACAGCCCTGGGCTAAATTTTCATAAAATTGAGATGCAAAGAGAAAATCAACTTATTAAATTTTACATCTCAAAAACATCAAGTTATTTCAATTCATTGGACTGGATTTATTGGCAAACAACATATAATAATTTGCTATCGGCACATTTATTAAAATCGATTTCTCAGAATAACCAGCACAATGAATTTTATATTGATCAAGAACAAAAGGCAATCTTTCAAATATCTAATCAAAAATATGTTGGGAATAATATTGAAACCAACCAAAACGAGGTGTTTCTTGGATGTTTTTTAGCCAAGAATTTATTTGTCGTATTGGACGAAGAAACAAATTTTTATCATGTTCGGAATTTCAATAATCAGGAGTTATTTTCATTTATCTTACTCGAAGATGGTCAGTATTTGTTCTTTGATAAAGATTACCATTTTGATGGGCACCCCGCGGCAATTTCTCAATTGTATCTGACGTGCGGTTTAGAAGTGGTGGAACTCTCTCAAATCAAGGACGCCATGTATGTCCCTAATTTGGTACAGCGCATCTTGAATGGTGAAGATTTGAATCATCTACCTAAATTAAGCGACATTTCTATATGCGGAATTACCCCGAAGGTAGTGCCAATAAAGAATAAAAATGGGAAGGCTAGTTTTAAAATCACGCCACAAAGTGGTGGAATAGGCGAGATTGAAATTCAAATTAATGGTGTATTGCGTGAAATTAAAAATCCTGCTGAATTAAAATTCCATCAGGGTTCGTACCTACTGGAGATTGATCCAAATTTAATTGAGTCATTTAAAATTAATGGACAGTCAGCTCATATCAATGTTGTTGCCAAAACGAAAAATAATTTATTAGCATCCAGAGGCGCAACTATTGAAGTAATTGATGAAGTGAGCAGCTTCTTAAAGCCGTCGTTATATGCACTCATGATTGGAATAGATAGTTATAAAGATCCGAGCCTGACACTTAATTATGCTGCAAAAGATGCCAACGACCTTCAGCAAGTATTGCAAACATCGGCAATTCAATATTTCAATATTGATGATACAAACAGAGTATTCTTTTACAACCTTACAATAGATAAAAATAAGACTATTGGTACTACACAACTCAAAGGCTTAACTCCTGATAAAGGAAATATCATTAAAACTTTGGAATATATTTCGATGACGAGTAAGCCCGAGGATATCATTCTGCTCTTCTTTGCGGGCCATGGAGAAATAATTGATAACAATCAATTACTATTGCTAACCGCTGAGGCAACCAAGGAGCAGCCAATAGGTATTAGGATGAAAGATCTATTGGACTATATGAATAAAATTCCGGCTGGAAAACGTGTTCTAATTTTAGACGCCTGTCATTCAGGAGCTGCGATAAATGACCTAGATATGGCGATTTTTGCGGGGACGAGAGATATTTCGGAGGCGGAACGAGAATCCCGTAGATTAAAAGAACTTGATAAGTTGGCAAGTAAATCAGGATTTTCAATTTTAACCGCCTCGTCATCAAAGCAAAAAGCAATGGAATTACCTCAATATGAACATGGGCTCTTGACCTATTCGTTATTGAGTGCCATTGTGAATAATCCATATGCACTTAGTAATGATCACGTTCTAGTTCTTGATAAATGGTTTATTGCAGCAGAAGAGGAAATGCAAAAAATCAGTTCTATTCAGAATGCCGAAAAATTTATTCCGGTTAGTTTTAATTTAGGAGTGGTAAATGATGAGGTGAAACAGAATGTGCAAATTGCAAAAACACCAAGTATTTTCATTGAAAATGTGCTCAATATCAACGAGGTAACAGATGATTTATTTATAAAAAATCAATTAATTAGCATTTTTCAATCAAAAGAAAAAAAGCTCAAAAACTCATTTCTATATGTTGACTTAGCAGATGCTCTTAGGGTAAATATTATTTATGAGCATACTGATTCTAAGCTAAAATGCACAGTCAATTTACGGAATGGCCTAGATCTTAAAACATTTACTTATGAGAGCGAAATTCAAAAAATTGATGAATTGCTTCACATTATTTCCGATGATATTATTAGGTTATTATTAATCAAGTAGTTGTAATTATTAATCGAATGCTTTATTTTTAAACAATATACTTACTCAAATGAAATCTTTATTTACTTTTTTCATCCTTTTCCAATTAACTCATATTTGGTCACAAAATCATTATTTGATTGAATATGATCGAATTTTAAATTCAGAGAAATATTATAAACTTTCATACAACCATGGCACTTTTGAGCCTAGTGAGATAAAGAAGCCGATTATTAAAAAAGGTGACGTCATCAAATTTAGGCTTGTCAATGTCAATCCACTTGTCTTTCAGGTAAATATCCGAGATCCATTTGAACATGGACTAATAAGTCCGGGTGCGAAAACCTTATCAGGATTTGGAGGTATTCTTGAAAATCTGAATGGTGTGAATTATGAATTAGGTTCTCAATTAAGTGCTCTTGACTATTCTAAGCCTGATGCACCTGTATTTAGCAGGGGCGAAACGCCATCTGAAGATTTGCAATTGCGAAACGAGGCCTTGCTTAAGTTAAATGTATTCAATCAAGTTTTGAAAGAATCATTAGAAATGGCACAGCAATACAAAACAACCAGTGATTTATTGATTTCTACAGCACTAACAAAAGATGAGATTATCCATGCTATGGATTCTGTTGGGATGCGCAACAACTACAAGGAATATCAAGAGAATAGGACCTTTTTAGACCGAGAAATTTTAAATATCCAACAAGATCCTGCATTGATTAATTCTGATTACCAGCTTCTTGAGCGTTCTTATGAATTTTTAAAAAACGAATTGGATGCATCGGTGCAGAGCCCATTGCATTTTCATGACTTGCGAGAGCAATTGGCTGCCTCTGAATTCACAAAGGAATATGCTGCAGTATTAGGATACAATTCGGCATCATGGGCAAATGAAAAGTTTGATTTTTCTAGTGATTTAAGCTCGGTTGAATATAGTCTAGAATTTATTGATATTGACGCTCAAATTCCTTCTGACGATGAAGGTTACCAGGACGGGCTCTTGCAAAGTCATACAATAGAATTACAGGTGCAAACGCCCGGTGGTTTCAGTTGGTCAACCGGATTTGTTAACTTGATGGTTTCGAAAGGGTTCAATAATTATGAGTTAAGAGAAATCAGTTTCGGAGACTCTGTACAAATTACTCAAAATGGTGCTGTCGTCAAATCAAGATTGGCACTCGCAACCAATCTAAATTATAATTTTTCATCATCCAAAAATATCATTCCTCAATTAAATATGGGTATGGCCATCGGATTTGTTGGTGATGAAAATCCACTTAATATTTTGCTTGGTGGTGGGCTTAAATTCCGTCAATTTCCTTTCTTAGGCTTTAGTGCAGGCCTTGCCTTTTGCCAAAATCAGGTTTTAAATAACGGATATCAATTATTCGATAACCTTGAAAATTCTAACACCCTGCTCTTCGATCAAGTTGTTCAGAGGGTTTATTCACCAGGGTATTATTTTGGTATTAACATTACATTATAATTGCGATTATGAAAAAGCTTGTTTTATTTACAATATTTTATTGCTGTTCAATTTCAATTCTGTTCAGTCAGGTAAATTACCGGATTGTATATGATAAACTCTCTGATGAAGTAAGTTTCTACAAACAAATTTGGTTGAACGGGGACTTAGAAGAGGAGTCTGTCAAATCCATACATTTGAAGCAAAATGATATTGTCGTGTATGAGGTAGTAAACGTTAACCCATTTATTTTTTCTACTGAAATTTACATGAGTAAAACAGAGTTAACTGATCAAAACGCTTCGCCAATTGCTACCATTCTAAGCGGCTTTTCTGGTTTTGGAGGGCCTGCCCTAGGATTATTGACATCGATGGCATCGCGGCCACCGGAGCCAGTTTTTTCTTCAAGAGGAGATGTTGATCTGCAACAGGAACAAAGACTAATGTTTGGTACATCAGTTAATAATGTATACAGTGAGATGACTGAAATTTTGGATAGTTATCGTACTTATGACCAAATGGTACAGGTTAAATACAGCAAAAGCCTAACACAGGAGCAAATATTGGCAAATCTGGACAGTTTGAATGAACTTGCTGAGTTTTCTCAAATTCAGAGCAAATACGATCATATGATTTCTGAGTTAGATAAATTAGCTTTGCTGCGAGATTCATTAACATTTCAAGAAGATGATGTTTTATTGGCAGATTATGAATTTATTATCGAGAAAGTTGAATCTTTTCAAGAAGCTTATATTGATGAGGATGGAAATATACTAACCGTTGATTTGAGTAATGATATTTTTGACGTACAAATCGAAGATTTTTCCTTGTCTCATACTTTTAAAGCCATAACAGAAAGTCGTTATGAGAAATATTCAAGCAATGATTTTTTTGTTGTTTTTAGTGAAATCAAAGGAGATGATCCTGAATTTTATCCTGTCGATTTCATTAAAAAAATAAGCATTCCAGTTGCACAACCAAAAGCGCCATATTGGGTTTTAACTGTTCAGAATTTCAATCCCATCGGTGGGATGAATACTTATAATATTCAGGTGGTTTATGAGGATTGGTTTTCTGGTGATTCACTGCTTGTCAATCAAACAAAGCAATCAGGCGGTATGTTAACCTTTGGCACAATGTTGAGTTATGATTTTTTAAGTGAAAAACCTATCATGCCTTCTATGTTATTTGGGGCAGGAATTTCAGGGGTCAATAAAAACAAAGATCAATGGGCTTTGAGTTTGGCATTAGGTGCAGGCCTAAGTTTTCAAAAATTCCCTTTTCTTTCTCTAAATGGGGGTATTGGCCTTACTCAAGGTAAGGTGTTGAAGGACGAATTTTATTTGAACCGCGCATTTGCAGCACCTGAAGGTGCAAATGAATATAATGGATACGCTGACCTCTTTACAACAAAGTTTAGACCTAGTGTATTTTTTGGTGTAGGTATTCGTTTATAATCTTCATTTGATTGTGTTCTTGAAAGGAGAAGCTTCACGATGTATTTTGATTGCCTTAAAGGAAAAATATATTGATAAACCAAATACGATAAGCCAATAAAGAAGATACGCATCATTTTTTTCAGCATTGAGTGCAAAAAAATCGTAGAGACCATGGGAGATTGCAGTGAGTGTTATTCCAATGATGCCGTAGATCTTTGAACCATGTAGTTTTTGCAAACCAAGAAAAAACCCAATCCAAACACCATCAGCGGCATGTCCGGGAATTGCGGTGAACATGCGTGCGATAGCAACGCTTGTTCCACCTTCGGCAACATATAATAGATTCTCAAGGGTGGCAAAGCCCATAGCAACCATAACCGAATAGGTAATACCATCAAAAGGCTCGTTAAATGCATCCTTCTTATAGGCATAGTATCGAACAAAAATATACTTTGAAAATTCTTCCGTAAGTCCGGTGCCAATAATCATACTTAGTAATGCCCACCAGACAACTGGGCTCACCGGATTAAAGCCAAATGCTTCCCCAATTAAACTTAATATAACTGCAGGGATTGTAGAAAGCATTCCTAAAAAAAAGCTCTTAACAAGTAGCGCTTTGGGCTCTTTGTCAAATTTATCTTGCCAATAGATGTAAATACAGATTGCGAGTCCAGGAGCGCAAGTTAGCAGAAGTAGCGAAAGATTCATACGACTTAATTTTTACGAATAAATATTATTTATTTATTTGGATTCAACAAGTTACAAACTTTGAATCAATTATTTTGATGAGTTAAATTTATTAATTAATTTTCTCCTTAATAACCTACACATACAATGAACAACGAACGTAAGGAAGAATTAAAAAAAATGCTTGATTTAGGCGTTATTTCTCAACAGGAATACGATAAGCTTTCCAATGAATCAAATGCATCTAGTCCAAGACGCAAAAAGCTCTTTGTCCCGCTGTTGATTTTTATGCTCATTTCGCTAGGTGCCGGAGCATATTATTTTTTTTCTAAACCCAGTGTCGAAAGTTTGGCGATTGAATTTTCCAAGGAATATGTGAGTTATCAGTTAGAAAATAATACGGCCTACCTTAATAAGCTCTACGACCTACAAGAGAAAATGAATAGTGGTGGTTATAAGTTTGCCTCGAGCATTGATTCAGAATTGAACGTACTCAATTTGCAGTATGTTGGCAATAGTTTGGACCCAACTATTGAAGCATCCTATGAAGACTTTGAAAGTTCATTGCAAGCTGCAGAATTGGAGTGGCCCAAGACAGACTCAGATGGAAAAAAATTCTGGTTTACTTATGAAGTTGCTATAAATAACGATACAGAATTAAAACAAACCATGGATAAGATCAACAACCTTATCAATGAAATTCAAGCTCAAAAAGAAAATATTCAATTGACCTCTGCCGAAGATCTTGAAGTATTGAAAGAGAAGTCTTATGGGCTGATGCGCACTATTTTCTCCAATTGGACCAATGAAACTTTTGATCCATTCATGTATTTTGCACCGAGCGTGGAAAGATTTTTTTCATACCAACACCTTTCACCTGATCAAGTAATCAATACCGTGAATGAAACAGTAGAATTTTCCGTTACAAACTTTACGCCGAATTTTGCTTCCTTCGAACTCAAAGAAAAAAATAAAGAACATGAAATATGGGAGTATCAAGTAGAGGTGATTTATTACGATTATTATAGGGATACTTCAAAAAAAGTAAGAAAAAAACACAGGTTAATTCTTAACAATTCGGATAAAGTAATGGCTATTTATGATATTTAGGCTTGATATGAATGTATAACCTACTGTAGTAGAAATAAAAAAAGGGATTTCATTTGAAATCCCTTTTTTGGTGGGCGAAAGGTCCGAAATATAGAACAAACTTCGTGAAGATATTGAGCGTATTGCGAATTCAACTTTGAAAGTTAAATTGGAAGTATTGAAATTAAGATTTTGCTTCATATTATACTCGTTTTTTTGTTTTTGAAATCTTGATAACTTAGTAAATAGAAATTTTAAAAAAATGTTATGAAAAATTTTGGTTTATTAGCCATATTAATCGGTTTTTCGTTCTGCCTTGAAGCACAAACAGTAAAAATTGGCACTCAAGTTTGGATGACGAAGAACCTCGATAAAATTGAATTTAATAATGGAGATTTTCTTATTGAAGCTAAGAATAAAATGCAGTGGTTAAATGCAATTAAAAATCAAAAACCTGCATATTGTTATTTTAATTTTGATCCAAAAAACGGAGATAAATTTGGATTAATTTATAATTGGTATGCAGTAATTGACCCCAGAGGAATAGCGCCAATAGGATTCCATGTACCTTCAAAAAATGAGTGGTCTGAATTGAAAGAATTTACAAATACGGGAGTTGAACAGTCTTTTAAGCCATTGAAATCGAGATTTGGCTGGAAAATGGGACAAAATGGGAATAATCAATTTGGTTTTAATGCAAAACCAGTTGGATTTTTAGGCGGAGGCAATAATTTTTTTATCGATAAAGAAGAAACCTTCTGGTGGACATATGATGGAACGTATGATTCAAATAATTATCAAATATTCTTCATTGACTCACAACCTCATGTTGTAAGATTCACTGAAAAAGAAAACATGTTTTTAGATAATCAATTTTTATATAAATCCAATGTGGATTTCGGTATTTCGATTAGATGTATTAAAGATTGATTTTATATCGGAAAGCAAAGTGGTTGTATAAATAAAAAAGCCTCAACAACTTGAGGCTTTAAAGTCGTGGTCCCACACGGGCTCGAACCGTGGACCCACAGATTATGAGTCTGTTGCTCTAACCAACTGAGCTATAGGACCGGGCTACCGAAACAGTATTTGCGGTAACAATGGCTGCAAATTTAAGCATTTCATGCAATATTTTCGTAACTTAGAAGGAAATCTCAATACATGAAACTAAATTTAATTCCATTCTTGCCTTTTATTGCCATTGTGGTCTTGTTGATCCGTGGTATTTTCTTTGTCGTTAAACAACAAACAGCCGCCATTATGGAGCGCTTTGGTAAATTTACCGCCGTGCGCCAGTCTGGTTTGCAAATGAAAATTCCGCTCATAGACAAGGTGGCTGGGCGCTTGAGTTTGAAAATTCAGCAGCTCGATGTAGTGGTTGAAACAAAAACCAAAGATGATGTTTTTGTAAAAATCAAAGTTTCAGTCCAATACAAAGTATTGATGGAAAAGGTATACGATGCCTTTTACAAGCTAGACTTTCCTCATGAGCAAATCACCTCTTATGTATTTGATGTGGTAAGGGCTGAAGTTCCAAAGCTTCGTCTTGACGACGTTTTTGAGCGCAAAGACGACATTGCTATAGCTGTAAAGTCAGAGCTCAATGAAGCAATGCTCGAATACGGCTATGACATCATTAAAACTTTGGTTACCGATATTGACCCTGACCAAGAAGTCAAGAATGCGATGAACCAAATCAACGCCTCAGAACGCAAGAAAATTGCCGCACAATACGAAGGTGATGCGCAGCGCATTTTAATCGTTGAGAAGGCCAAGGCTGAAGCTGAAAGCAAGCGCTTGCAGGGTCAAGGTATTGCAGATCAGCGCCGCGAAATTGCCAGAGGTTTGGAAGAATCTGTAGAGGTACTCAATCGGGTAGGGATCAATTCTCAAGAAGCGTCTGCTTTGATTGTTGTGACGCAGCACTACGATACCCTTCAATCTATGGGGGCCCATACCAATTCAAATTTGATTCTTTTGCCCAACTCGCCACAGGCAGGCTCCGATATGCTCAATCAAATGATCACTTCATTTACAGCCTCAAATCAGGTAGGCGAGGCCATCAAGAGTGCCAATGCCAAGAAGGCAAAAGGGGTAGCTAAGCCGAAGGCTTCTGACGAAGAATAAGTTCGGTAATTTCTGGATAAATGCCCACGCGCCCAGGAAAACCTAGGTAGCCGAATCCTCTGTTGACATACAAATATTGTTTGCCCACTTGGTAGAGGCCTGCCCATTTGGGGTATACCAATGAAACGGGGCTCCACTTGATACCAAAACGCTCGATGCCGAACTGCATGCCATGGGTATGGCCGCTCAGTGTAAGGTCGATATCTGTATGGATCACTTGCGCATCAAAGTGACTTGGGTCATGGCTGAGCAAGAGTTTGAAACCTGTGCCAGTTTTGGATAGAGTCTCTTCTAGTTTGCCGCTTTTTCTGAACCTGCGACCACCCCAGTTTTCTACGCCCAACAACCAAAAACCTGGCTCGAGTTCAACAGACTCATTTAAAAGTGGTGTCCAACCAATGAGTTGGTGCATGCGTATGAGCTCTTGCAAGTTGGCAGTTTTATCATGGTCGTATTCCCACTGCACGTAATCGCCGTAGTCGTGGTTGCCCAAAATGCTGTATTTGCCTTTCCTGACCTCAATTTGTGAAAATAGAGTCTCCCAACCTCTGAACTCTTGTGCCTTGTTATTGACTAAATCTCCGGTAAACAGCAAATAATCGGCCCCGCACGCATTGATCATATCAATGGCTTTTTGCACCTTTTGTGTATTGTTGAAAAAACTACCCACATGGGCATCGGAGATTTGAATGAGCTTTACTCCATCCATTGATTTGGGAAGATTCGAAAAAGCGAGCTCTACTGTGCGAATTTTCCAAGACCAACGGCCGCGGAAGATGCCATGCAATATGGCTAAAAAATTAAGGGCAGCTATGGCAAAGCCAATGTTTCTGGCCAAGACAGATCCTAAAGAAAGAAATACCAACCCAGGAATCAAGAAGAACATCGTCGGGACGCCAAGTGCAATAAAAAAGCCAAAGATTGAAAAACCTAATTTGTAGTTATCTCGCAACTGTGCGCGGCGAAAACCCCAAATAAAAAGCCCAATACTGCCGAGCATGCCTAGCAAGTGTAATAGGCCAAATATGCCTAGGTAAACATTGGGAATACTCCAAATGGCGAGTAAAAAAATCCATTCAGATGCAATGAGCAACAGGAGAAAAAGTAAGAAGAGCATAATTTGATTACATCCAGGAACCGCCTACCGAAATGATATTTGCAAGTGCCAAATATTCAGGATAGGTAGCTTCGGTAATACCTCCCGTGGGGCAAAATTTGATATGTGGAAAAACTTGCCCATAGGCTTTTAAAGCATCAAGGCCGCCAAAAAGGTTGGCAGGAAAGAATTTAAAAGTATCATAGCCCAATTGAATGCCTTCGATAATTTCACTTGGCGTGGCTACTCCTGGAATAAAGGCAATGTTGCTATTCTCAAAATGCGGTGCAAGGATGGAATTGAGCCCCGGGCTTACCATAAAATCAATCCCCAATTCAATGGCTTTTTGGATTTGCTCCACCTTAACCACTGTACCCATGCCAATGGCGCAACGATCTCCGTAATTTTTTTTCGCTAGTGCTATGCAGTCGTAGGCCGCAGGCGTACGCAATGTGATTTCAATGCAAAAAATACCACGTGCAATCAGCGCATCCATTTTAGGCACGACCTCGTCGGTATGATGAAAAGTAACGACGGGAATAGTGGGGTGTTTTGCTAAGACTTCGCGGATATTGTTTTGGGCCATTTTGTCAATTTGACACAAAGGTCGTTATTTTTTGATTTAAGAGACTACAAACCATTGTTTTTCTTCACAGTAGGGGTCGAGTTGGCAATAGATTTGCTCAATGCGGGAAGTAAGCTGCCCATCGGGGCAGAAATTTAAGATATTTAAACTTCGCTCTTGAAGTTGGCCTTTAGGTTGTATTTTTTCTGACAGCTGATCAATTTGCTTGAGGGCTTTGTCATATTTGGCTTTGCGCGCCTTTTCGAAACGCTGTTCAAGTACAACGAGCTGTTTTTGAATGCGCGTCAGTTCGGCCTCAACCATTCTTGTTTCTTGTGGTAATTGTTCGGTAGCAATTTTTTTAAAAGAAGACTTGTAGCCGCTCCAAAATTCATCCAATTGACTATAATTCGGAACTTGATCGCCAACTTGTTGGAGGTAGCGATCCTTTAATGCAGCTTTATCAGAAAGAAAATCGTTCTTTTCAAAACCTAAATTCTTAATGAGTTCTTGATCTCTATTTTGTAGTAAGATGCCTCCAGCGCGCTTTAGGGTCAGGGGATAGGGAAGTTGCAGGGCCTCAAAAGCCAAGGGCAATTGCTGCCAGTAGGCAATTTCGCTTGGCCCTCCAATGTAGGCCAAATTAGGTAATATCCATTCTTGATAAAGCGGACGCAGTACCACATTTGGCGAAAGTTGTGCGCTATTTTCTTTATTGAAGTCCAATGGATGGTTTTTCTCAATCCTTTCTCTTTTTTGACGGTCTATAGAAAAAAGATTCGACGCTTTACTTTCTATCGGAGTACTGAGCCCTTTTTCTTTGAGTTCATTTGTTTGTTTTATAACCGCTTCATGGATATCATTTGTATGTAAATCTTTCTCCCATATGGACCAAGCACTTTCTTTTAGTTGCGGGTTGTCTGCGTCAATGATGATCAGCCCATAAGCCGAGAAGAGTTCGTTGACAAATTCAAAAAAGCCCTTTGCGTACGGAGCCGTTTTTAATTTTTCCAATATGCGGTGAATCTCACTGTCAGGTTGGTTTTGAAATTTTTGGCGCAATTCAGCTAATAATGGTGCTAAATCTGAGGTATCGAATCTCCCAACTGCACCTTTTTGTTCGCTCTCCCAAGTCCATTTTTGGCCAAAAAGTAAAAAGCTTCTGATTTCTTCAAAATCGTGGTCTTCAGAAGCCATCCAGTAGACCGGTACGAAATGTTGATTCACAAAAGCCCTATTAAGGTCTTCACTCAATTTGATAACGTGTAGGATTTTATATATGAAATACAGAGGCCCTGTCATCAGGCAGAGTTGGTGCCCGGTGGTTACCGTAAAGGTATTGGCTTTGGAAAGCTTCAAGAGGTTATCGGCTACGTTTTGATTGGGTTGGATGTCTTGATATTGCACTGCCAAGGCATCAGTGAGTACTTCTCTACTGTGCGAGGAAAAGTGTTTTGCTTTGAGCTGAATCTGCTGCTCAAATTGGACTAAAAGTGCGGCGTCTATCATTACATGTTGCGTCTGTACTGCCCACCCACTTCAAAGAGGGCATCTGTAATTTGGCCCAAAGAGGCCACCTTACATGTTTCCATGAGTTGCTCAAAAATATTTCGATTCTGAATGGCGGCATCCTGTACCTTAAGTATGCCTTCAGTTGCTGATTTTTGTTGGCTTTGGTGAAGGTTTTGAAGCATTTGAATTTGGTACCTTTTTTCGTCTTCAGTGGCGCGAATCACTTCCTTGGGTAAGATCGTAGGCGACCCTTTAGAACTTAAAAATGTATTGACGCCAATGATAGGAAACTCACCGGTGTGCTTGAGAGTTTCGTAATACAAGGACTCCTCTTGGATTTTTGATCTTTGATACATCGTTTCCATCGCGCCCAAGACTCCACCGCGTTCAGTAATGCGGTCAAATTCAGTAAGTACTGCCTCTTCGACTAAATCGGTAAGCTCTTCAATGATAAAGGCACCTTGTAGAGGGTTTTCATTTTTAGCCAAGCCCAACTCTCGGTTGATGATCAACTGAATAGCCATCGCGCGGCGAACTGATTCTTCGGTAGGTGTGGTAATGGCCTCATCGTAGGCGTTGGTGTGTAGTGAATTGCAGTTGTCGTAGATCGCGTAAAGCGCTTGAAGGGTAGTGCGAATGTCATTGAAGTCAATCTCTTGAGCGTGCAAGGATCGGCCAGAGGTTTGGATGTGGTACTTGAGCATCTGAGCGCGCGCATTCGCACCATATTTTTTAGCCAATGCTTTGGCCCAAATTCGGCGAGCCACGCGGCCAATGACAGCATATTCTGGATCGATACCATTAGAAAAGAAAAACGAAAGGTTTGGCCCAAATTCGTTGATGTCCATGCCTCGGCTCAGGTAGTACTCGACATAGGTAAAGCCGTTGGCGAGGGTAAAGGCAAGTTGTGTGATCGGGTTGGCACCGGCCTCAGCAATGTGATATCCAGAAATGGATACCGAATAAAAATTGCGCACACCATTGGCAATGAAATATTCTTGTACATCGCCCATTAGTCGCAAAGCAAATTCTGTGGAGAAGATGCAAGTATTTTGTGCTTGGTCTTCCTTGAGGATATCTGCTTGTACGGTGCCGCGTACCTGCTTGAGGGTATCGGCCTTAATTTGCATATAGACGTCTGCAGGCAAAACTTGGTCTCCGGTTACCCCCAAGAGCATCAGGCCTAGGCCGTCATTGCCTTCTGGTAGTTCGCCTTGGTAGGAGGGCCTTGTGGTTCCTTTTTCTTTATATATCGCGGTAATTTTTGCTTCAACCTCCTGCTCAAGCCCGTTGGCTTTGATGTATTTTTCGCAATTCTGATCAATGGCCGCATTCATAAAATAAGCCAAGAGCATTGGTGCGGGCCCATTGATTGTCATCGAAACAGAGGTAGCCGGATGGCTTAAATCAAATCCTGAATATAGTTTTTTGGCATCGTCAAGGCAGCAAATTGACACGCCTGAATTTCCAATTTTTCCATATATATCTGGGCGTACATCAGGGTCATTGCCATAAAGCGTTACGGAATCAAAAGCCGTAGACAAGCGCTTGGCTGGCATACCGAGCGAAACATAGTGAAAACGCTTGTTGGTACGCTCTGGGCCGCCTTCGCCTGCAAACATACGCGTTGGGTCTTCGCCTTCGCGTTTGAAAGGAAATAGGCCGGCGGTATAGGGGAATTCTCCTGGAACATTTTCTTGTAAAGACCAACGCAAAATGTCACCCCAACTGGTGTATTTAGGTGTGGAAACCTTTGGAATTTGCAGATGAGAAAGTGACTCCGTATGAGTTTGAATGCTCAGTACCTTGTCTCTGACCTTAAATTCATAAGTTGCTTGCTTGTAAGCTTGTTTTTTAGCTTCCCAATTTTGTAGGATTTCCCAATTTTTAGGATCAAAATTGAGTTTTTCATTTTCAAAAGCCTCTTGCAAAGCCTTGATCAGGCGATCTTTATCATCTACAGTCGATGCCTTTAATGTTTCCATGGATACATTGTAACCATAGAGTCTTTGGGCTACCGCTACTTGCTGATCAACCCACTTGTCATAGGCGCGGTTGTTTTCTGAAATTTCAGACAGGTAACGGGTGCGCTCCGGTGGAATGACATAAATTTTCTCAGACATCTCACGGGTAATGGCAAAAGTAGAATTCAAGTCTCCACCTGTTTTTTGAACAATGCGGTCCATGATCACCTTGTAGAGTGAATTCATGCCTGGGTCATTGAATTGTGAGGCAATGGTGCCATATACCGGCATGTCGTCAACGGGGCTATCCCAAAGATTGTGATTGCGTTGGTATTGTTTGCGCACATCGCGAAGTGCATCTAGGGCGCCGCGTTTGTCAAATTTATTGAGTGCGATTACATCTGCAAAATCGAGCATATCGATTTTCTCCAATTGGGTGGCCGCACCATATTCAGGGGTCATGACATACAAGGAGACATCAGAGTGGTCCAAGATTTCGGTGTCAGATTGCCCAATTCCTGAGGTTTCAAGAATGATCAAGTCATATTTTGCTGCTTTGAGGATAGAAAGTGCCTCTGCAACGTGCTTTGAAAGTGCTAAGTTTGATTGCCTGGTAGCCAAAGAGCGCATGTAAACCCTTGGGTTTTTGATCGAATTCATACGGATTCGGTCGCCAAGGAGGGCACCTCCTGTTTTTCTTTTAGAAGGGTCTACCGATACAACGGCGAGGTTATGGTCTGGAAAATCTATTAAGAACCTGCGTACGAGCTCATCGACCAAAGAAGATTTACCCGCGCCACCCGTACCTGTGATGCCAAGGACTGGAATATTATTTTTTTCACCTGCATTTCGAAGCGCTGACAATAACGCGGCATTTTCTTCTGGAAAATTTTCTGCTGCACTGATGCAATGAGCCAGGTAAGGTGCGCTTTTTTGTTCTATTGCAGATAAAATATCTGTGGTGCTTTGTTGTCTTGGTGAGCCAACAGCAAAATCACATTTTTCAATCAAATCGTTGATCATGCCCTGAAGACCCATAGAGCGGCCATCGTCAGGGTGGTAAATGCGCGTTATTCCATAGGCCTGTAATTCTTCAATTTCTGAAGGCAAAATGGTGCCGCCCCCACCGCCGAAAATTTTAATTTGTGGGGCGCCTTTTTCTTGCAAAAGGTCGTGCATGTACTTGAAATATTCCATGTGCCCACCTTGGTACGAGGTCATGGCGATAGCCTGTGCATCTTCTTGAATGGCACAATTGACCACCTCTTCTACAGAGCGGTCATGGCCAAGATGTATCACTTCGCAGCCTGTTGCTTGAATGATTCGGCGCATGATATTGATCGCCGCATCGTGCCCATCAAAAAGGGCAGCAGCAGTGACTATACGAATTTTATGTTGTGGGATGTAAGGTTGAACCTGTTCCATAGATTTTGATTGATGGGCAAATTTAGCTTTTTTTCGGCAACTTTAGGAATGGAGTATTTTCTCTACAATGCTTGCAACGGCAGGGCAAATGAGTGTATTTTGGGCTGTGAGGTCCATGATTTGATACATGTGTTTACGGTCGGTATGCGGGTATTCACGGCAAGCCAACGGGCGGTCATCATAGACCGCGCAGGTATTGTCGGAGCGTAAATTAAAACAAGGCGAGGTTTTCAGAACATAATCGCCATCTTCGTCTTGGCGAAGATATTGGGCAACCAACTGACTTTCTTTGAGCCGCAATGCCTTTGCCATTCGCCTAATGTCTGGTTGTCGAAATATGGGGCTTGTGGTTTTGCAACAGTTAGCACACTTTAAGCAATCTCTTGAAGCAAATTCTTTTTGGTGTGCCTGATGAAAGCGTAAGTCCAAGTCTTTGGGTTTTTGTTTGTTCCATTTTTTGAGTTGTTGTACATTGACCTTGAAGTTGGTTTTGGCCAAGCTCAAGATTTCTATATCCTGCTTTGAAATCTCGCCCATAGATGTTGTAACTTTACACGAAGATACAATCAATATGGAATTTCCTCAATTCAGAAAATTAGCAAACGGCAAATCTTTATACCAGATTCTTGCACGTGATCACTTTATTGAATTGCAACTGGTTGGTACGAGATGGTTCAAATATGAATTCAAAGTAAGCCAATTTCCTGATTTATTACGCATTGAGGAAATGCTTCAAAACCAAGCATTATTTCTTAGCATCACTGCCAATGAATTTCAGTTGGTTGTTGAGCAGCTCTAAACAAATTATATACTTGAATCGTTGAGAGGAACATGAAAAACACAGCACTTATTACCGGAGCATCTTCTGGAATCGGAAAGGAATTGGCACGCATTCATGCCTCCAAAGGCAGAGATTTGATCTTGGTAGCCAGAAGAATAGAATTACTTCATGGTTTAAAAGAGGAGCTCACTCAAAAATACCGGGTGCAAGTAGAGGTCATTGCCAAAGACTTGAGTGTGGTAGGTGCTTCACAAGCCCTTTATGATGAAGTCATTCAAAACGGATGGCAAGTAGACTACTTGTTTAATAATGCAGGATTTGGAGGAAAAGGCGCCTTTTTAGAGCGTGAACTAGAACAAGATACCGAAATGGTAAGATTGAATGTCATGGCGCTACTCAAGCTCACTCATTTATTCGGCAAGGACATGAAGCAAAGGGCCAAAGGAAAAATATTACAAACCGCAAGTACGGCAGGATTCCTTCCTGGTCCTTATCAAAATACTTATTTTGCTACCAAGGCTTTTGTAGTTTCGCATACCCAAGGTTTGGCCCATGAACTCAAAGGCAGTGGCGTAACAGTTACCGCGCTTTGCCCAGGGCCTGTCCAAACGGAATTTGCACAAGTTGCAGGCTTTGGTTCATCAAAAATGTTCGAAGGTGCTGCGAGTGCTTACAAAACGGCTTTGATCGGTTATAATGCCATGGAAAAAGGGAAGGTGATTTGCATTACAGAGTTACAATTCTCGTTTCTAATCAAATGCTTAAGGCCTTTTCTTCCTACGAGCCTTACTGCAGGTATCATTGCCAAAATGCAGCAATCTTAAATGATTTCTTTGTAATTTTGCTTCATGCAACCCATTGCACTGTTTTTAAATGACGTCGCAGGTTCAGAAATTGTCCTGATTGTTTTGGTAGTGCTCATGTTTTTTGGCTCCAAAAGTATACCGGGAATTGCCAAAACTTTGGGGCAAGCTTTGTATCAGATCCGCAACGCTTCCAATGATCTTCAGCAAGAAATTCGCCGTTCTGGTCAGGAAATGAAAGCCGATTTGAATATCAAGGACATTCTTAAAGAGACCGAAGAAAGTCTAACAGGCCCCATTGAGCAAATTACTACAGATATCAATCATACGGTCCATTATGGATCCATGCCAAAACAGGTCAAGCAACAAGTAACGGCCGGCAACCCTGTTGAGGAGGTTTCAGATAATGCTCCTGACCAAAACCAATCAAATCCCACCTCATGACAAAAGTAGGCATCATCATGGGCAGCAAATCAGACTGGCCCATCATGCAAGAAGCACAATCCATCTTAGAATCATTTGGTGTCAATGTGGAAGCAGAAGTTGTTTCAGCGCACCGTACACCAGAAAAAATGGTCGCTTACGCCAAAGCAGCCGCGGGGCGAGGCATCAAGGTAATTATTGCTGGTGCAGGCGGTGCAGCGCATTTGCCAGGCATGACCGCTTCAATGACCACACTTCCGGTGATTGGTGTACCAATCAAATCTTCCAATTCTATCGACGGTTGGGATTCTATACTTTCCATTCTTCAAATGCCCAATGGTATTCCGGTAGCAACAGTTGCTCTGAATGGTGCCAAAAACGCTGGAATACTAGCCGCAAGGATATTAGCTGCATTCGATACTGATTTGCAAGCCAAACTTGATGCTTATATGGCTCAAATGGCTAAGCAGGTCAATGAAGCAAAGCTTTCTTAATCGTAGAGTAAATATTTACTTCTTATTTGGGCAAAGCCCTCTAATCCCGGCTGCCATGTACTTCTAATTTCTTTGGCAGACCAGCCTTTTTCTATTTGATCTGCCAAGGATGCAGTTCCAGCGAGTCGGTTAAAAAACGAAGGTTGATCAATGAATTTAATGGAGTCTGTGAGCAGTTCTTTGGCGCGTATGAGATAGCTCAAATCTATTTGGTATGCTCTTTTAAAAGTACGAGGCGTTAAGTTAAAGCCTTGACATAAAACATTGAAATGTTTGGGATTGCTCGCGCCATTGGTGGCAATGGGCATGAATTGAAAGTCTTGTTGAGGGAACTGTGGGTGCCCATAGACTTCAAAAGGATGGTCTGTGCCTCGACCAACGCTCACAGTGGTTGCCTCAAATAAGCAAAGACTCGGATATAGTGAAACAGCCGCTTGGGTGCGCAGGTTAGGCGATGGAGCTATCGGTAAATTGTAGTGGTATTTATGCTTGTAATTCAAGCATGAGATTACCCATAAATTGCACTGCATTTGATTATTAAGCCACCCTTCACCATTGATCATTTGTGCGTATTCTCCAACCGTCATGCCATAGACTATAGGAACAGGGTGCATTCCAACAAATGATTTATAAGAGGGCTCTAAAATTGGGCCGTCAATGTAATGACCATTTGGATTAGGACGGTCCAGTACAAGAAGTTTTTTATTGTTTTCTGCACAGGCTTCCATCACATAATGCAAGGTAGAGATATAGGTGTAAAATCGCACACCAACATCTTGGATGTCATAGATCACAACGTCCACATCTTGCATCTGATCAAGGCTTGGTTTTTTGTTTGAACCGTATAGTGAGATCAGCGGCAAGCCTGTCTTTGCGTCAGTACTGTGATTAACGTGCTGGCCCGCATCTACATCACCCCTAAAGCCGTGCTCAGGGGCGAAAACTTTAATGACATTGATTTGCAAGGCCAATAGGGTGTCAACGAGATGCACCCCATTGATCATAGAGGTTTGGTTGGCCACCACCGCTATGCGTTTATTTCGCAATGAATCAATATACAGTGAGGTGCGCTCAATTCCTAATATTGGACTTGTAACTGCTGAACTTTGATTATGTTCGGTATTTTTGGGCACTGCTTTAGCAGCCAATGCGTTTTTATGAAATGTAGGAAATTGAGTAGCGTAGAAATAGTGCTGATTGTACGCTAAAAGTCCAAATGCGATGAGCAAAATGTGGAGCAGCACAGCAGAAGCCAAAAGCTTTGTGTATTTTTGGTTTTGCAAATCAGCTCTTTTGAATTTTGAACGCTTCATATCATCTCGGTTAATCCGTCAAAAACACCTGGGTTTAACAGGGTCAAGGCCGGTGCTTCGCATTGCGGTGGTTAGTATTGCTTTGGCTATTATTGTCAATATACTAACCTTGGCCATAGTGCGGGGCTTTCAACAACAAGTTAAAGCTAAAATTAATGGTTTTAATGCTCCGCTTTTCATTTCAAAAGCAGGATCTTCACATATTTTTGAAGCTGAGCCTTTTGATCGGCGCATTCCCTTTATTTCTGAAATAAGTCAAATAGCTGGCATACAAGGTGTTCAGGCAGTTGGGTTTAAGCCAGTTTTGCTTCAATCAAAGCACTTTACTGATACGATAAATTTAAATCGAGGTGCAGATTCTATCGTGCAAAGGCAAGAGCTTATGGGGCTGATGCTCAAAGGCGTAGACAGCACCTATGATTGGTCTTTTATTTCTGAAAATTTAAAGAAGGGGCGCTTGATAAATAAAAACAATTTAAATGAAGTAATGCTTTCAATAAGTGTTGCTAAAAAATTGAATATCAAGTTAAATGATGAGATTTCTGCATTTCATATCAAACAAAAACCACTATTAAAGAAATTAAAAGTGGTAGGTTTGTTTGATACTGGTTTTTCTGAGTACGATCAGAAATTAATATTTGGTCATCTTCAATTGGTGCAGCATTTGAGTGATTACGGCACGCGTGTTTCGCTGCGCCCTGAGCTCAATGGAAAATCGCAATTTGTAATTTCAGTTGATGTAGAAGGCGATGCTTCAAACCTCTTATTTGACTGGGGGCTAGGTAGGGATATTTATACGGCTCACAAATTCAATGTGCTCTATGACACAACGCTGAAAGTCCATGCCTATAGATTTGATCCTAGCACGGCAAAAACAGTGCTCATAGATAGCGCCTCAATTCAAATAAATGCACCCGAGGTGTTGACTTATAATGATTTGAAACTAGAAAATGGTTCGCCAATCTGTTTGGTAGACGGAGTCAATGAACAGGTCTATGCGACCACCAAAGGGCCCTTAAAATTTAAATGCATCGATGGTATAGGAACGGCCAAGCATTTTGTTTCGGGTTTTGAGGTAACGATTACGGATTTTGATGCGCTTCAACGAATGGAGCAGGAAGTAAAGAATGTGGTAGAAATGCGTCCGGTAAATCAGCATCTATTGCAAGTAACAAGCATAAAAAATACAGAGGCGGATTTGTTCGCATGGCTTAATTTTATTGATTTTAACTTATTGATTATCATATTTTTAATGATAGTTATTGGAATAATTAATATAGGTTCTGCGATGCTCGTAATTATTGTTGTGCGGACCTCTTTTGTAGGCTTGCTTAAAACACTGGGCGCCAACAATCAAGCGGTGCGCCGTATTTTTTTATACCAAGCGGCATATCTACTTTTGCGCGGCTTGTTGATAGGAAATGTCATCGCTCTTTTATTTTGTGTGCTTCAGGACCGTTTCGGCCTTATTGAGCTCAATGCTGAAGTATATTATTTGAGTGCTGTTCCGATTTCGCTCAATATTTGGAATATCTTGTTTGTCAATGCCATGACTTTTGTTATTTGTATGCTCGCCTTGTTATTACCTAGCAGAGTAGTGGCACGTATTTCACCCTTAAAAGCCATTCAATTCAAATGACTTGGCAAAAAGGTCAAGAGGTAAGTTTACTCAAAGAAACTGGCGTATTTGTCATTATTTCAATTGAGAAAGATCATTTGCTCCTTGAAGATGAATTTGGCTTTGAATTGAGGGTGCTGCATGCTGAGGCGGTCCTACGGCGCCCCATTCCTCTTCGCGATTTTCAAAGTAAAGATGAAAAACCGACTAAACCTACGCCTCAACTACCAAAGGATAAAAGTTTGCCCTCTATTGATTTGCATGCCGAAATGCTTGGTCTTCCTCAAGGCATGCAAGCTCATTCCATTTTATTGGCGCAGCTCCGGGCTTTCAAAAACTTTTGCAATGAGCAATACCGTCATCAACAGAATAAATTCGAAGTGGTACACGGTGCCGGTGAAGGGGTCTTGAAGGGAGAAATCCGTCAGTTGGTTCTGGCAAAAAAGGGTATCCAAATGCATGATGGCACTTGGAGCAACGGTCGTGTAGGTGCTTCGCGCATTGAAATTACTTTACATCAATTTGAGCCATTCTGATGCTTGCCTAGGTAACCTGGCTGCTGTGCCAAAATTTCGAATACCCAGTCGTAGTAACCTATGTAATGAGATTTAAGGTAACCCATGCGGTTTGCTAAATTTTTTGGAAATCCGATATGTTGACTAGCTTTCAAACCAAGAATGCGCCACTGTGGTGCAACCCCATCTTGTTGGCATGGTGCGTGTCTTTGCGGCCCATATAATTTGGTGCCGTATTGATAGACCTCTTGCCACCATTGCGCAGCGAAATACATCCCTTTAGGGTTTTCAGGAGCAAAGGCCCAATAGCAGGCCAATTGAATTTTTCCACGTAGTATGCTTGTCATCCCCATCAAATAAGCGTGCCCCATGCTATGGCTCACCACATAAAGGGTATCGTTATGGGTCAAGTTTCCATCTCGGCTCAATTCTTGCAATAAGTTTCTTCCCGCTTGCTTGCCAGCCATATAGCGTTTCTTGAATCCTTGGTAGTTTGGAGCGGTAGCTAGTAGGTTGTAAGTGCGCACATTTTGTTGATTGGCAACCTTTGTTGTTGCGCAATGGTGTGGGCCTTTACAAGGAGGGGGGTATAGGGCAGCAGTGCTGACAAATTTGATCAAGGAGCCATGGTTGGAAGTGCTGACACTGTGATGTCCATCTGCAAAGAGAATTTCATCGGGTGAAATCCTGTTTGCAACTTCATCCAAAAAACGCTCTTTTGGCCAATAGGAGAATTGATCATAGTTGTAAATCAGGTTTTTACTTCGGGGCTTTTCTAGGCCTTTGCTATTGATCTCTTCAAAGGCCCGCTCTGGATCCGAACTCGTGGAAACAGGACGGTAGCCATTGACAAACAAAAGAATTCTTTTGGCTTTTTCTTTACTCAACTCATAAGGTATGAGCTGCTTGTTTTTAATTTGAAAATAAAGAGCACTGTCTTTTTTGGCGCTTGATTGATCGTGGATAACAACGAGTTGGGTTGGAGCCTTGCGTTTCTTTGATTCGCCACTGAATTTTAAATAGCGCTTATCGTACAGATAAGAGAGGGAGCCATTTTGATTTTTTTTAAAGTGCATCACAGGCAAGGTCCTGATAGAAAACCACCGTCCATCTCTTTTACGGTAGGATTGAAAGCGCAGACGAGTAGTTTCTATCGGGTCAAAATAGGTGCGATCTGAAAATTTTGACTGTAGTTGGATGGAAGAATAATTTTTAAAATCGTCAAGTTCAAGATTACGAAAATGAAACTTTGTATTGTACAACTCAATGGCCCAAATGGTGGCCCAATTGCCTGCAATTACAGCGGCCCACAGCATAAGTTTTAAAAATCTAAAAGACCAGCGCTTAAAAAAGCGACTTTCTCTCATGCGACGATTGATTTTTCTAAACGTAAGGATTTGAAGCAATAGCGTCAAGGCCAAGGCTACAAAATGCAATATCGTCCAATGAATACCAAATCGATTGAATCGAATTTTAAAAAAAGGATTATTGGGTTCTTTGTATTGAAAGAATTGATTGCGCTGCTCTAAGATCTCAATACCAAAGTTTTCTTTCTGAGCATCAATGATTTGGCCCTTAGAATTTTCTTGCCAAGCTAAGTGTTGAACTCTGCCATTATTTGCATAGGCTGGAGCGCAAATGACATAAAAAAGTAATATCAGTTGAAAGAATCGTTGCACATTAGAGGTGCATGAAGTTCTTTTTGGCGAGCAATTCATCTTCAGATTCGCGGTAGTCGGGGTCGTCAACGCAGCAATCTACAGGGCAAACAGCAGCACATTGGGGCTCGTCATGAAATCCAACACACTCTGTGCATTTCTCATGTGCAATGTAATATACATCCATGTTCACGGGCTCGTGAGCATGGGATGCTTCTATTTGGTCGCCATCGAGTGTTTCAATGAGGCCTTTGAGTGAAGTGCCATCAGCAAACTTCCATTCGGCTCCGCCTTCATAAATGGCATTATTCGGACATTCGGGCTCGCAAGCGCCACAATTAATGCATTCGTCGGTGATCATAATAGCCATAAGAGCAAATTTTAGTGCAAATATAACAACGACTGAGCGAAACTTTTGTGCGCCGTCAAACAAAAAATATTTAAAAGTGTACTTTTGCAGCATGGAAAGGAGCCAAATCACCCAAAGTTTTGCTTTACTTGGATCAGTCATCAATGCATTAGTACAAGACAAGGAGCGTCCAATGATTTGCCCAACAGATCACTGGGATGCTCTTCATTTACTCATTGAAAAAGAGCAACATTACAATGGGTGGTTCACCAAAGATTCAATCAAAAATGCATTTGAAGAAATTTCCTCTTGGCTAGAGCTTGAGAAAATCGAAGCGTGGGTTGCGTCCTATGTTTACGCACCTCAACCAAAAACGGTCGCTATCATCATGCCAGGGAATTTACCTCTAGTGGGGTTTCATGATTTTCTTTGTGTGCTCTGCTCTGGCAATAAAGCATTGATCAAACTCAGCAGCGAAGACGCTCGTTTGCTGCCGGCTTTGGTCGAGATATTATTACATTTCGAACCCGCGCTTGGGTCTAGAATTGAATTTGTCAATGGGAAATTACAAGGTTTTGAAGCAGTAATAGCTACAGGATCTGATAATTCAATGCTTCATTTTAAAGAATATTTTGCTGCCTACCCAAGTATCATGCGGGGCCATCGCACCTCGGTTGCTGTCTTGAGTGGAAAGGAGACGGATCAGGAACTCTTTGCCTTAGGGCAAGATATTTTTCAATATTTTGGCCGTGGTTGCCGCAATGTGACACATTTACTAATAAGCGCCGATTTTGAATTGGATCGGTTTTTTGAGGCGATTGTCCCGTATGGCGATATCATTCACCACAAGAAGTATGGCAATAATTACGACTACAACAAGGCCATACACTTGATGAATCAAGTTCCTATATTGGATAATAATTTTGTGTTGCTCAAGGAAAGCAAAGATTTGAATTCCCCTTTGGGTATGCTTCATTATCATCGCTATCAAAATCAAGAGCAACTCAATGCCTTTTTATCTGAACACCAATCCCATATACAATGTATCGTTGGCGAGGGTTTTTTGGCATTTGGCTCGGCCCAATGCCCGACGCTCAATGATTATGCTGATGAGATTGACACCATGTATTTTCTTGGTAACTTTGCCGCATGTCTCTCTTAGAAAAATTCATGATTCGATATAAAACCCCACAAGAAATTGAAATCATGCGCCAAGCAGCGCAAATTGTAAGCCGTACCCTTGGTTTGGTTGCTCAACATATGAAGCCCGGCGTTACCCCTCGTTTTTTGGATCAATTGGCAGAAGACTATATCCGTAGCCAAAATGCCATTCCTGGTTTCAAAGGCCTTTATGGCTGCCCAAGTACGCTTTTGATTTCTGTCAATGAGCAGGTTGTTCACGGTTTGCCAACCGATACACCCATTCAAGACGGCGATATTGTCTCGGTTGATTGCGGGTCTTTGTTTAAAGGCTATTATGGTGATCATGCCTACACTTTTGAGGTGGGAGAGGTGAGCGCGGCTAAAAAAGAACTCTGCAAGGTCACCAAAGAGTGTTTGTATTTAGGTATTGAGCAGGCCACCACTGCCAACCGCATTGAAGACATCGGATTTGCCATTCAGCAACACGCCGAGGCGCATGGCTATGGTGTAGTTCGAGATCTTGTTGGTCACGGCCTAGGGAAAGAACTGCACGAAGAGCCTCAAGTGCCCAACTATGGGCGCCGTGGTCGAGGAAAAAAAATCCAAAACGGACTTACCATTGCCATTGAACCTATGATCAATATGGGGACCGAAAAAGTCGAAACCCTTGAAGACAAATGGACTATCGTTACCGCAGACCGCCAGCCAAGCGCACATTTCGAGCACAATATTGCTGTTGTGGATGGCCAACCTGTTATCTTGTCAACCTTTGATTACATCTATGAGGCTTTAGGGTTGTAGGACACAAGATTAACGAATTGCATTTTCAAATAAAATTGTATCCATAAAAAAAGCGCCTCAAAGGCGCTTTTTTTACATAATAGATTTTGATCTTACAAGTGGATCACTTCACCGTAGGCTGCGGCAGCGGCTTCCATGATGGCTTCAGACATCGTAGGGTGCGGATGCACGGTGCGGATGAGTTCTTCTCCAGTGGTTTCTAATTTGCGCACTGCGACAAGTTCTGCAACCATTTCAGTGACGTTGGCGCCAATCATATGACCACCTAGCAATTCGCCATATTTGGCGTCAAAAATAAGTTTAACAAATCCGTCTTTGGCACCTGCTGCGCTTGCTTTTCCAGATGCAGAGAATGGGAACTTACCAACTTTGATTTCATAACCAGCCTCCTTTGCTGCTTTTTCAGTCATGCCAACAGAAGCAACTTCAGGTGAGCAATAAGTACAACCTGGAATATTGCCATAGTTGAGGGGCTCTGGGTGGTGTCCGGCAATTTTTTCTACACAAATGATACCTTCTGCCGATGCAACGTGCGCTAGGGCAGGGCCTGGCACCACATCTCCAATGGCATAATAACCAGGAAGATTAGTTTGGTAATAATCATTGACTAAGATTCGACCCTTATCCACGACTATTCCCAAATCTTCTAAACCAATGTTTTCGATGTTGGTAGTCACGCCAGCTGCAGAAAGTACTACATCGCATTCAATTTTTTCTTCGCCCTTGGCAGTTTTGATGCTTACCACACAGCCTTTGCCGCTGGTGTCAACACTTTCTACCGATGCGTTAGTGAGGATATTGATACCTGCTTTTTTGAAAGATTTTTCAAGTTGTTTTGAAACATCTTCATCTTCTACAGGAACAATGTTTGGCATATATTCTACGATAGTTACTTCTGTGCCAATGGCATTGTAGAAGTAAGCGAACTCAACTCCAATGGCACCAGAACCTACCACAACCAATTTCTTGGGTTGTGTAGGGAGTGTCATGGCTTGGCGGTATCCAATGATTTTAGTACCATCTTGAGGCAAGTTAGGTAGCTCTCTTGAGCGAGCGCCAGTGGCAATGATGACACCTTTGGCTGCTGTGTAGGTCGTTTTGCTACCGCTTTCGTCAGTAACTTCAACGGATTTTCCTGCCTTGAGCACACCATTACCTTTGATGACATCAATTTTGTTCTTTTTCATCAAGAACTGTATGCCGTTAGACATGCCATTGGCAACATCGCGGCTGCGCTTGATGATAGCGTCGAAATCTGCGCTGCTCTCTTTTACGGTAATTCCGTAGTCAGCAGCGTGCTGCAAATATTCATATACATTGGCACTTTTTAAAAGTGCTTTGGTAGGGATACAGCCCCAATTAAGGCAAATCCCACCCAGTGATTCTCTTTCTACAATGGCAGTCTTGAGGCCTAACTGCGAGGCGCGAATTGCGGTAACATACCCTCCTGGGCCGCTGCCCACAACAATGATGTCGTAACTCATTTTTAGATTGTTTTAGTGACAAATTTAAGGCGAAAAATTGAAAGATGCTATCTGATTAATCGTTACTTTTGTTCCTGAATCCTCAATAGACTATGGAAACCAATCACCAAAAAGAAGCCACACTACAACAAGCCATTGATTTAGGCCTCCGTGCCGATGAATTTGAACAAGTTAAAGAAATACTTGGTCGCACCCCAAATTTTACTGAAACCGCTGTATACTCCGTCATGTGGAGTGAACACTGCTCTTATAAGAATTCCATCCTTTGGCTCAAGACGCTACCCAAAGATGGGCCGCATATGTTGGTTAAAGCCGGTGAAGAAAATGCTGGCTTAGTCGATATAGGTGATGGCCTAGGATGTGTTTTTAAAATTGAATCACACAATCATCCAAGTGCTCTTGAACCATACCAAGGTGCTGCAACCGGAGTTGGCGGCATCAATCGCGATATCTTCACTATGGGCGCACGCCCTGTTGCTCAACTCAACTCATTGCGTTTTGGCAACATTGAAGAAGCCCGAACCAAATGGTTGGTTAAGGGAGTAACCAAGGGTATCGGTGACTACGGAAATGCATTTGGCATTCCAATCGTTGGTGGCGAGGTTTTCTTCGATGAATCATACAATACCAATCCGCTGGTCAATGCTTTTTCGGCTGGTATCATCGATACCAAAAAAATAATTTCGGCTACAGCTAAGGGCCCCGGCAATCCGGTGTTTATTGTAGGTTCTGCAACAGGTAAAGACGGTATTGCCGGAGCTGCATTTGCTTCCAAAGATATTACCGAAGACTCAGCCAATGATTTGCCTTCAGTTCAAGTAGGAGATCCATTCATGGAAAAATTATTGCTCGAGGCCACCATGGAACTCGCCCAAACTGACGCTATTGTTGGTATGCAAGACATGGGTGCAGCAGGAATTACCTGCTCTACTTGTGAAATGAGTGCGGCTGGCAAGGTCGGAATGGAAATATTCTTAGACCGTGTACCAACGCGTCAAGCAAACATGTTGCCTTATGAGATTTTATTATCTGAATCTCAGGAGCGCATGTTGGTAGTAGTGCAAAAAGGAAAGGAAAGTATCGTTAAAGATATTTTTGACAAATGGGACTTGCACGCCGAAGAAATTGGTCATGTAACTGATACGGGCCGCATCCGTTACTACATGGACGGCGAACTCGTTGGCGATGTGCCAGCCGAGTCATTGGTTCTAGGTGGCGGTGCCCCACAATATAAAAGAGAATATGTTGAACCTGCTTACTACCAGCAGTTCAAAAAATTCAATATTTCTCAAGTGGCTGAGCCAACGGATCTAAAAGCCGTGGCTGATACCATGCTCTCTTTGCCTAATATTGCCTCCAAGCGTTGGGTATACGAACAATATGACTCAATGGTCGGGACCAGAAACATGACCACCAATCGCCCTTCTGATGCAGGGATTGTGCACATCAAAGGTACCCATAAGGCTCTTGCCATGACCGTAGATTGCAATTCGAGGTATGTCAATGCAGATCCACAAATAGGTACCATGATTGCCGTAAGTGAAGCTGCTCGTAATATCACCTGTGCAGGTGGCCAGCCAAGTGCAATTACCAATTGTCTCAATTTCGGAAACCCTTACAATCCAGAGTCTTATTGGCAATTTGTTGGCGCCATAAAGGGCATGTCTGCAGCTTGTTTGAAGTTTGAAACACCTGTAACTGGCGGGAATGTTTCGTTCTACAACCAAACCGTAATGAATGGCAAAGAAGTTCCAGTATTCCCGACGCCAACCATTGGAATGATAGGCATCGTCGAAGACAAGGAAAAAATCATGACCCTAGACTTCAAACAGAAAGGGGACCTCATCTTTTTAATAGGATCCTATACCGAAGACATTGCTTCTTCTGAATATTTGGCTTCATATCACGGCATCAAAGCCTCGCCGGCTCCTTATTTTGATTTAGATGCGGAGTATCAAATGCATCAGGCTGTAAAAGGCCTTATTGCTGAAGGCTTGGTAAATGCAGTTCACGATGTTGCCGATGGTGGCTTATACGTTACTTTAGTTGAAATGTCTATGCCTCGTGAACTTGGCTTTGATATTGTTAGTGACGCGGATATTCGTCTTGACGCTTTCTTATTTGGAGAAGGCCAAGGAAGAGTGGTTGTGAGTGTCACAGAAGAACAAGAAGAGGCCTTTGTAGAATATATGGTTGCAAGTGGCGTGAATATGACCCTTTTGGGTCATGTAACCAAAGGTAAGCTCCAGATAGATGAGGAGCATTTCGGTTTCATTACTGAGGCCAAGGCCATTTTTGACAATGCACTAGGTGCTCATTTAGAAAAATAACTCATGGAATACAATACCACTCGTGGCCATCTGATTTTGCCTGAATACGGTCGAAACGTACAAAATATGATTGCCCATGCCATGGAAATTGCAGATCGAAAAGAGCGCAACCGTGCGGCTCAAGCCATCATTGAAGTCATGGGGCAGCTCAATCCACACTTGCGCGATGTTGAAGATTACCGCCACAAACTCTGGACACATCTATTCGTGATGTCCGACTTCCAACTGGACGTAGATTCCCCTTATGATAGGCCAAAACAAGAGGTGCTCAATGAAAAGCCTCAACAAATGCAGTATCCTTCAAGCAAAATACGCTACGGACATTATGGTAAATATACCCAGTCCATTTTAGAAGCATCCAAGGAGGTAAGTGTTCCAGAAGAAAAGGAGTACCTCAAAACCACCATGGCCAATTTCATGAAAAAGCAATTTTTAGCCTACAACAACGATACGGTAGAAAATCATGTCATCGCACAACAACTCAAAGAGTTGTCTAAAGGGGAGCTTATATTGGAAAATCCCGATGAACTTGTCAATACCAACACGCTCTTGAAAACCATGGGTATTGGTCAAAATCAGTTCAAGAATCAGCGCCAGAACAAGCAAAAAAATAATAAATACAAAAAGAAAAAATTCATAAAAAAGGTATAATATGGCTTCTTTTGAAATTTACGGCGGAAAGCCACTAAAAGGTGAAATTATCCCGCAAGGTGCCAAAAACGAAGCTTTACAAGTACTTTGTGCGCCCTTACTAACCTCAGAGAAGGTCACCATTTCAAATATTCCAGACATTGTAGATGTCAATAAACTGATCGCCTTGCTTCAAACCATGGGCGTCAAGGTAGAAAAGGTAGAAAAAGGAACCTATATTTTTCAAGCCAAGGAAATTGACATGGCTTACCTTGAAACCGAAGATTTTAAAAAGCGAGCTTCTTCCTTAAGAGGTTCGATTATGATTGTTGGCCCCTTGCTCGCACGCTACGGAAGAGGCTTTATTCCAAAACCAGGTGGAGATAAAATTGGTCGCCGCAGATTAGACACCCATTTTGAAGGCTTTGCACTTTTGGGTGCTAAATTCAATTATGATGCTGGTGAGCACTTCTATGCTGTAGAGGCCCAAAAGCTTCAGGGCACCTATATCCATCTTGATGAAGCCTCTGTAACCGGAACGGCAAATATTTTGATGGCTGCAGTCTTGGCTGAAGGCGAAACGACTTTCTACAATGCAGCTTGCGAACCTTATATTCAGCAGCTATGTAAGATGCTCAACGCCATGGGCGCCCAAATAACGGGAATAGGTTCCAATAAACTTTACATCAAAGGGGTCAAAAAACTTGGTGGCTGTTATCACCGCATTCTGCCCGATATGATTGAAATTGGGAGTTTTATTGGCCTTGCAGCCATGACTCAATCTGAAATCACTATCAAAGATGTCTCATGGGATAACCTAGGTATCATTCCTAATGTTTTTCGTCGATTGGGGATCAAATTGGAGCGTAGGGGTGATGATATCTTTATTCCGGCCCAAGAAAAATACGAAATCGAGACCTTCATAGATGGATCTATTATGACGATATATGATGCGCCGTGGCCTGGTTTCACACCAGATTTACTTTCGATCATTTTAGTAGTAGCCACCCAGGCGAAAGGATCTGTTTTAATTCATCAAAAAATGTTTGAATCACGCTTATTTTTCGTGGATAAACTCATCGATATGGGCGCTCAAATCATTCTTTGTGATCCGCATCGCGCCACCGTCATCGGGCTTAATAGAGAGCATGACCTCAAAGGAATAGAAATGACATCGCCTGATATTCGCGCCGGTGTGTCTCTATTGATTGCAGCACTTTCTGCCAAAGGTAAAAGTGTAATTCATAACATTGAGCAAATTGACCGTGGCTACCAGGATATTGAAATTAGACTCAATAACATTGGAGCCGATATCAGACGTATTGGATGAAAAAGTCAGGTCTTCTCTTTATCGCATTCTTAGCAGTATTTGCCTGCTATGCCTTATGCAGTAAGCAAAGCCAACCGAGCATTCCTGCCGATGCAGCTGCGCCTGAAATTGCCCTAGCTTCTCCAAAAGGTAAGATTTTGAAACTTTCTTCCCTTCGTGGTAAAATGGTGCTCGTTGATTTTTGGGCTTCCTGGTGTGGTCCGTGTAGAAAAGAAAGTCCCAATGTGGTAGAAGCCTATTCAAAATACCACAACAAAACTTTTAAAAATGCCAAAGGCTTTGAAGTTTTTAGCGTGAGTCTGGACAGAGACCTCGCTGCCTGGAAACAAGCCATAGCCTTGGATCATCTTTCATGGAAATACCATGTGCTAGATGACAAGGGGATTGCTGCGGCAAATTATCAGGTGGCCACTATTCCCAATGCTTTTTTAATTGATGGCAATGGTGAGATTGTGGCAAGTGGTAATGAATTACGCGGGCTCAATTTGCATATTACCCTCGATAAATTTTTGCAGTAAAGCAATTAAATTCTTTCTAAGACGTAAGTTATGAGCTCATTCATGGCTTCGTCAATGCCTTTCGAAAATTCTTCCAATGGCCGATTGGCTACACCAAGGCAAATACTGATACATTGATGCCCAAGCTCTGCGCCAAGTGCAAAAATAGCCGAACTTTCCATTTCAAAATTGACAATACGATGACCTTCAAATTCAAAGGCGCCCAGGTCATGATGAATTTGAGGCATGAGGCTCGGAAGCCTTAAGGATCGGCCTTGAGGGCCATAAAATCCAGAACTTGTGATTGTAATGCCTTTGGTTACCTTTTTTGAATCAAGCCGTTCGAGCATGCTTGTACTTGCTGCACTCAAGTAAGGTGAAACTCCTTTTGGAAAGGACACTTGCATTAAAATTTCGCCAAGTAGGTTTGTTTCCTCTTCACTGAATTGGATGGGATAAAAATGTGCAATATTATCTAATCCCAAAGCATGGGTAGATAAGATAAAAGAATGCAAGGGCAAAGATGCTTGTAGCATTCCGCAGGTGCCAATGCGCACGATATCAAGTGAAGTTTTTTGAATTTTTTCGCGGCGTTGTTCTAAATCTATATTAGCGAGGGCATCGAGTTCTGCCAAGCAGATGTCAATATTATCAGTTCCGATACCTGTAGACAATACCGTGATCCGTTTGGCTTTATAAGTTCCGGTATGGCTCACAAATTCTCGGTGTTGGTGCTTACTTTCTATGCTATCAAAATATTTGGAAATCTTCCCAACTCGATCCTGATCGCCAACCAGGATTACTTTTTGAGCCAAATCTTTGGGGTGCATCCCCAGATGATATACTGCCCCATGGGCATTTAATACGAGTTCGGTAGGAGGAAAGTGCATTGGCAACAATACGTTAAATAGAACCAAAAACCTTGGCTAATAATTCCGTAACACGATCGGCGGGGTTCAGTCGAATCTTATCTTCTTCCTTGGCAATTAAAATAAAGAGGCCTTCAATAGATCGCTGAGTAATGTAATCGTCCAAATCAGGATTGATTTTCTGACCACCTGAAAGGGTCATCGCGGTATTGTACTTATTGATGATAGGCGTCCAGTAAGCCGTCAGGTTTACCTTTGAAGTTGCTTCCTTAACGCGCGGCAGAAAGGCGGTATAAAGTTGTGTGCTCGTCTGATTTTTAAGGTAAGTCGTAGCGGCACCATTGCCCCCTTTAAGAATACCAAACCCATCTTGAATACTCATATTGCGAATTGCATCAGAAAAAATGGGCAGTGCCTCTTTTACCGCCTCTTCAGCGGCTCGGTTGAGCGTGGTTTCAAACTTCTCTACTTGAGAAGTCATGCCAAGTTGTAGTGCTTTTTCTTTTACTTGAAGCGCATCTGGTGGAAAAGGCAGTCTAATTTGTGGGTTTCCTAGAAAACCATCTAAGATCGCACTCTTTTCTACAGCATTTTTGATCCCAATTTGCAAGGCTTCTTTGAGGCCTGATATCACTTCTTCATTACTTAAACTAGGAGCCGAAGGCGTCGAAGAAGTAGTTAAAGGTCCGGCAAGGGTCAGGAGCTCTTGTGATAACTTAGAGCATTGGGCAATAAAAAATGCAATTAGACCGACGAAAAGAAACTTCATACTTAACGTATTACATGAATCATGCCAGTTCTGATTGTTTTGCCATCGGTGTCTTTGTCTTTATACCATGCTTTCCAAGAGTAGGTGCCAGGTTGTACCTTAACACCGTTGTAATATCCGTCCCAGTAGCCTTTGGTGTCATAGGTTTCCCAGATAACTTCTCCCCAGCGGTTGTAGACTTCTAAATGGAAATTCTCGTAATCGATGCCTTCCACATAGAAAGACCAAACCTGATTGTGTTCATCGTCGTCTGGTGTAAATGCTGTTGGAGCATAGAAAATCACGTCGGCTACGACTTCAATATTGATTGTTATCGAATCCGAACAGCCGTCAACGGTAGTAACTTTTAGTTCAATCGGGTAGGTACCCATTACCCCTTCAGGGTAGGATATCAAGGCACTTGAACCTGTACTTATAATATTATTGGCTCCAGGAGAAGACCAAGCGTATTGGGCAATATTACCTGTGGAAATGTCATTGGTCTGTACTGTGGTTTCAAACCAGGTAACAGGATTTTTGGAAATGGTAAAATTGGCAATTGGGTTGTCAGTTACAATGATATGATTGTCAAAATAACCATTGTAAATACACCCATAAATCGAGGTAATGGTCACATTTAAATCATAGGTGCCTGGTTGAATTATGGTGTGATAGAGGTCGTCTTGGTTGGGGAGTGTATAGGAATCTCCGTTGGAAAATAAATATTGCGTCGTTGCAATTTCTTGACCATTGATAGAGTTGTTATGATGTTGGAAGTCTCCTGGCGTACAAATTTGATTGTCAACAGCCGTTATTACTGGAATAATTTCATCTGGGAATATGATGGTCATACATTCGGTAACCGTAGGTGAGCCACAAGCTTCACTGAGTGTAACGCAATACACCGTTCCGGAATTGATTGGGTCTACATTGAAGGTGGCTCCATTTCCGATTGCGATGCCATTTTCAGTCCAAGAGAAGTTATATGTACTTGAACCGCCAGCACCAATGGCGCTCAGGTCAATGTTGGCCTCTGAACAAATCATGGTATCGGCAGTCAAGAAGGTAATGTCTAGGGGTTGCGGTTGATTGATCGTCAAAGAAATGGTTTGAACACAACCATTGGCGTCAGTTACCGTGCAGGTATGAAGGCCTGCGCCTAGATCCAAAGCGGTGGCTGATAAGGAAGCAGAATTATTCCACGTGTAGCTGTATGGAGCAGTACCTTGGGTGACATCAATGGTTGCTTGGCCATTAGCGATGGTATAACAATCCGCATCAACAACATTGATAGGATTTAAAATCATAGCAGGTACTTCAGCAATGGTCACATAAATGGTATCGGAACATCCTGTGGTATTGGATGCATAGCACCAATAATTACCTGCACTGAGCCCCGTGGCAGTTGCGGTGTTTTGTCCGTTGCTCCACTGATAAGTAATGGTACCAGTGGCCGGGGTAACTACAGCAGTTGCTGATCCGTCTGTACCTCCGGGGCAAGAGACAAGCGTTGTATTTGCCGTGAAAGAAGCTGGGGTGTCTCCAACGACTGCAGTGGCAGTTGACGAACAGCCATTGCCATCGATTTGCGTCACTGTATAGGTGCCAGCAAATAAATTGATAGCAGGGTTGCCGACAATGGCACCAGGATTCCATGTGTAGGTGCATGGCGCAGGAGAGCCTACACCGGGCGTGGCAGTGGCGCTACCAACCCCTTGTGTACAGACATCAGGCAGCACGCTGGTTGTTACCGACGGAGTTGAGCGTGTAATCCAGGTAGTGTCTTGGGTGATAGACCCAATACTTGTGCCGCACGCGGCTCCTGAAAGAAAATAACCGGTAGTGCCTGGGGGCACAATATTAACATTTAAAGTACCATTGTTGTATGGAAAAGTTTGCCCGTTGGTATTTGCCCAAACGAAATTGCTTCCTGGGCTATTGACCATAATGTAGGGAATCTGAGACATGGTATAAGAGGCTGTGTTGGATGGCGAGGTGGGTAAGAAACGACGTCCATCTTGATTGGCACCCCAAACCGTATTGTTCCTGCCTGGTGTAATGTGTGCGGTAGGCATTGGCATGTTGTTTTCGGAACCTTGAATGGCTAGGCCACCATTCCAACCCGCACAGATGGGTTTGTTTCCAATGTGCAATTCGAAGATATTGGATGTCTCGTACAAAACAATGGACATATAATTGCATTGCGAAGTACAACTAAACATCATGATGTTTTTGTAGAGCACCACAAACTTGCGGTTAGGAGCCGTTCCAAGTGTTTGGTATTGTATTTGCCCGCCTAAGGATGGATTGATATCTTGATAGGTGAGCATAATGCTGTTTTTAGCTGCTGCAAATCCGGCATTTGGCAATTGACCTACTCCGGTAAGTGCCCAAGGGCAGTATCCTCCTGCATTTGATAAATTAAACGAGATTAATCCATTGGATCCAATCACACATTGTGTGTAGGTATTGCCATAAAAACTGAATGAAAATCCAATATTGACAACTCCAGACCAAGAATCGTCAGTAAGCGACACGTTCGTTGGTGCATTCAAATACAATCCGGCGGCAGTTCCGGGGGTGGTTCCAGAATTGCAATTGTTAATGATGACTGCTTGCCCAGGACACACCGTAGTATCTTCGCCCAAACACAATGTAACTGGGCCCTGTGAGTGGGCAAGGCCCGCAAAAAATAGTAACACAAACAATGCCATTGGCTTTGTAAACGTATGTAAGAAAGTATGCTTTGTACTCATTATATTTGTAGTTCGTTTTCTCGGTCTTTTGCTAAACGTATAGCGACAGTTTAAGGTTGCTTTTATAGACGTAAAATTAATTACTTTTTTAGTTCTTGTCAAGGTGTTTATCTTGTATGAAATAAACACGCATAATTAGTGTCAAAATGACACTAATAAATTGTTGAAAAAAGTATGATGTACGTATCGTTTTTGAATTACTTTTGCCGAAGTTTATACACACAAATACCTTCTTTATGTCAAATCAACATCACGCAGAAATAGAGGCCTTTATGGACCGAGTTCGCGCTAAAAACGGTCATGAACCGGAATTTCTACAAGCAGTGCACGAAGTAGCTGAAGCAGTCATTCCTTATATTGAGTCAAATCCTAAATACAAGCATGCGAAAATTTTAGATCGCATCGTGGAGCCAGAACGCACCATTATTTTTAGAGTGCCGTGGTTAGATGACAACGGTAATGTTCAAGTAAATAGAGGTTACCGAGTGGAGTTCAACAGTGCTATTGGCCCATACAAAGGAGGTCTGCGCTTTCACCCTTCGGTAAATCTTTCCATCCTTAAATTTCTTGGATTTGAGCAAATCTTTAAAAACTCACTCACCACCTTGCCAATGGGTGGAGGTAAAGGAGGTTCAGACTTTGATCCAAAAGGAAAGTCCGACAACGAGGTGATGAAATTTTGCCAATCCTTCATGTCTGAGCTCTCTCGCCATATAGGTGCAGATACAGATGTGCCAGCAGGAGATATCGGTGTTGGTGGCCGAGAAATTGGTTACATGTTTGGACAGTACAAGCGACTTCGCAACGAATTTACAGGAGTCCTCACCGGAAAGGGACGCAATTGGGGTGGTTCACTCATCAGACCAGAAGCCACCGGCTACGGGACTGTTTATTTTGCAAAAGAAATGCTAGCCACCAAAGGTGCTTCATTTGAAGGTAAAACTGTCGTTGTATCGGGATCCGGAAATGTAGCGCAATATGCATGTGAAAAAGCGACCCAACTGGGCGCTAAAGTGGTAACGCTTTCAGATTCTGAAGGATACATTTATGATGCCGACGGAATCGACGCAGAAAAGTTATCATGGGTTATGGATCTTAAAAATGTGCGTAGAGGTCGTATTTCTGAATATGCCAAGCAATATCCGAATGCAAAGTTTGTTGCAGGCAAAAGACCATGGGAGGTAAGTGCCCACATTGCTTTGCCATGCGCTACACAAAACGAACTCAATGGTGAAGAAGCACAATTACTTATTTCAAATGGAGTAATGTGTGTGGCTGAAGGAGCTAATATGCCATCAACGCCAGAAGCCATTGCAGCCTTTCAAGCGGCGAAAGTTTTGTTTTCACCAGGCAAGGCATCTAATGCAGGTGGAGTAGCAACCTCAGGTCTTGAAATGTCTCAAAATTCACTGCGCTTGTCTTGGTCAGCAGAGGAGGTAGATACGCGTTTGCATGGCATTATGGTTTCTATCCACGAGGCCTGCGTGAAATACGGAACCGAAACCGATGGTCATGTTGACTACGTCAAGGGAGCAAATGTGGCGGGCTTTGTCAAAGTGGCTGATGCCATGATTGATCAAGGTCTGGTCTAAAATATCAATTTCTAATTAAAGGCCTTTCTATGAGAAGGGCCTTTTTTATTTTTGTACATGCGCCATTGTTTGTATCTGATCATTTTCATTTTTTTGCAGTCACATCAGCTTTTTAGCCAGTATTCCATTGCTTTAGGCGGCGCCATTCACCGTTATGATCAAGTTATTGCCATCAAAGGAATGCGAGCATATTCAACTGTAAATCTTGGATTGGATCTTGGCTTAGGTGTGGAGCGCAGTCTGCAGGGGGCATTGGCGCCACAATTTGCCGCCTTTTTACAGATTCCATTACTTGCTCAATCTGATCAAAAAGCATCCGCGCTCTTTGGATTTTTAAGGTATCAATTTGATTTTCAGCAATCGGCAATTTTAGATACTTATCATGGGTTTTACCCTGGTTTGGGTTGCGCCCTGGGCAAGAATAAACAATTAGCATTCCAATTTTCTGTGGGTCTTGTATTGGAAAAAATATATGGCGCAGGATCAGCAGTACCTCAGGGCATTTACTTTTTGAATCCACAATTGCAATGTATGTATCAACTCTGGAAAAAGTAGCGTGAGAAATTTGAATCTATCTATAATAAAATCTTTTGTTCTTTATGCGCTTATCATGAGTGGCTTCATCTCTTGTAATAAGCAAGAAAGTTATCCAGAAGTCAAGGTTTTTGGTCATGCGGGTATGGGGATGGACATAGGGATGAGTGTTTTTCACGACAATTCCCTTGAGGCCATCCAATTGGCTTTGTCTTTGCCTGGCATAGATGGTGTTGAGGTGGATGTGCGGATGAGCGCCGATGGCACACTTTGGTTGTATCATGAAAATCTATTGGAAACACACACAGATGGTGTAGGCTGTATTTTTGAATCCACAGATCAGGTGCTTTCAAAAGTCAGATACAAAACATTGCATAAGGAAAATTTGGCTCGGCTCGAACAAGTTTTACCATTTCTTGGAAGCCATACGCTTATTTTAGATCTAAAGCACTGGAATAGCTGCACTAGTGGATACGTAGATATGCAGCGCTTTAAGCAGGCTATTGATGCCATTGATCAAAAATATAGGGCACAACTTATTTTAGACTCATCTAATCCGAATTGGATGGCCGACTTGGTCGAAGATTACAAAGTAGTGTTTTCTACAACGAGTTTTGAGGAAGGATTGTTGCAATTAGAAAAAGTACCTCAAATCAGTGGCCTGATGCTGCGTAGTCAGGATATTTCTTCACAACAAATAGAACAACTAAAAAATCTGGGTAAGGAGTGTTTTTTGTTTGAGATGCGTTCTAGTAAAAAACAAAGGGCAACCCTTCAAAAGCTGCCCTATGCGATTTTAGCAGATGATCCACGTGGTGCGCTGGTCATCAGAGATTGATTATTTTTTGTAGAAAGGTAGCTTCACCACCTTGGCCTTGATACCTTTGTCGCGTATCGAAATAAAAATTTCTGTGTCAAGTGCAGCATGATCGATCTGCACATACCCCAAACCTATTCCTATTTTTAAGCTCGGTGACATTGTTCCGGAGGTTACTTTTCCAATTTGATGTCCTGCCTGATCTACAATTGGGTAGTCGTGGCGAGGAATACCGCGATCTAACATTTCAAAGGCAATGAGTTTGCGTGTTAAGCCCGTTTCTTTTTGGTTTTTAAGAAAATCAGCATCGATAAAATCCTTGGTGAATTTCGTGATCCAGCCTAAGCCAGCTTCTAGCGGAGAGCTTGTATCATCGATGTCGTTTCCATAGAGACAGAATCCCATTTCAAGTCTGAGAGTGTCTCTTGCAGCCAAACCTATAGGTTTGATTTTGAAGCTTTCCCCTGCTTGAAAAACAGCATTCCAAAGTTTTTCGGCATGCTCGTTCTTTACATATACTTCGAACCCACCAGAGCCGGTGTAACCGGTTGCCGATACCATCACGTTCTCAATACCGGCAAATGTGCCGTATTGAAAAGTGTAGTAGGTCATGTTGCTTAAATCAATGTCTGTGAGGCTCTGCATGGCTTTTGCTGCCATGGGGCCTTGAATGGCAAGCAAGGAGTATTGATCCGAAAGGTTTTGCATTTCCACTCCCAAATCGTTGTGGCTAACTATCCAATCCCAATCCTTTTCAATATTGGAGGCATTTACCACAATAAAGTAGGTTTCTGCGTCAACGCGGTAAATGATCAAATCGTCAATGATGCCTCCTTTACCGTTGGGCATGCAGCTGTATTGAGCTTTGCCGTCAAAAAGTAAGGCTGCGTCGTTGGTACAAACTTTTTGAATTAGGGCTAGTGCTTGTGGTCCTTTAAGTAAAAACTCACCCATATGAGATACATCAAAAACACCAACGCCTGTGCGCACAGTTTCGTGTTCAGCGTTGACGCCTTCGTATTGAACGGGCATATTGTATCCGGCGAAAGGCACCATTTTAGCGCCAAGAGCTTCGTGTAGATGGGTAAGGGCAGTATTTTTCATCTTATCCTTTGACACGTTCTACGTACACACCTGTTCGCGTATCAATTTTGATTACCTCGCCATTGTCAATAAACAATGGTACCCTAACCTCTGCTCCTGTCGCAATAGTGGCAGGTTTCATTGAGTTGGTGGCTGTATCACCTTTCACTCCCGGTTCAGTATAAGTTACTTCAGATATGATGTACATCGGTAGTTCTACCACAAGAGGCATTTCTTCTTCGGCATGATAGAGAATATTAACAGTCATACCCTCTTGCAAAAATCCTGGTTTTTCAACCATCTTCAATGGAATTTCAACTTGTTCAAAAGTTTCATTATTCATGAAGATATACCCCTCCGCTTCTTGGTAAAGGTATTGATATTCACGATTTTCAATACGTACAGGCTCAATTTTATGACCTGCAGAAAAGGTGTGATCAAGAACCTTTCCGGATTCAATTTGACGCATTTTAGTGCGCACAAATGCCGGTCCCTTTCCAGGTTTGACGTGTTGAAATTCAATAATTTGAAAAAGTTTTTCGTTGTGCTTAATGCACAATCCGTTTCGGATATCTGCAGTAGTTGCCATAATTCTGAATCAATTTGTGCGCAAATATAGCCGAAATCCTATTGTTATCAACACATTTAGTTTATAATTTCTCTAGGCACTGTGTGTCGTGAGGCGCTAGGTTTGTTATTTTTGTTTGTTCCAAAATTTTTTGTGCTACATGGCTGAAAATCAATATACCGAAGACAATATCCGTTCCTTAGATTGGAAGGAACACATCCGTTTGCGTCCAGGAATGTACATTGGAAAGCTTGGCGATGGTGCTGCGGCCGATGACGGCATCTACATATTGGTCAAAGAGGTCGTTGACAACTGCATAGATGAATTTGTCATGGGCAACGGAAAGAAGGTTGACATCAAAGTCAAGGATGGCAAGGTAGAAATTAGAGATTACGGCCGTGGGATTCCGCTAGGCAAAGTCGTGGAGGTCGTATCTAAGATGAATACCGGCGGAAAATACGACTCAAAAGCTTTCAAAAAATCTGTCGGATTGAATGGGGTAGGGACAAAAGCAGTCAATGCGCTATCTTCATTATTTACCGTGTATGCAGTGCGCGATGGGGAGAAGAAAACAGCGGTATTTGAACGCGGCGAACTCTTATCTGAAACGCCCATTGAAAAGACTGACGAAGCAAACGGTACTTTTGTAAGTTTTATCCCCGATGATAGCATCTTTAAAAAGTATGCCTTCAAAACGGCCTACTTGGATAAAATGATGTGGAACTATTGTTACCTCAACCGTGGGCTCTCCATCTATTTTAACGGTGAAAAATACAATTCTAAGGATGGGCTCAAGGATTTGCTTGAAAACAACATGGATGGCGATCCACTTTATCCGATCATCCATCTCGAGGACGAAGACATTGAGGTGGCCTTTACTCATGGCCGCACTTATGGCGAAGATTACTACTCTTTTGTCAATGGCCAACATACCACCCAAGGAGGCACACATCAAAGTGCATTTCGCGAATCTGTAGCTAAAGTTATCCGCGATTTTTACAATAAAAACTATGAAGCCTCAGACATCAGGCAGTCTATTGTTGCGGCGGTTGCTGTCAAAGTCATTGAGCCTGTATTTGAATCCCAGACCAAAACCAAATTGGGTTCTCAAGAGATTGAACCAGGGGGCAAATCGATGCGCGCTTTTGTGAATGATTTTCTCAAAGATAAACTCGATAATTTTCTCCATAAAAACCCCGAGGTTGCCGAAATCATTGAAAAGAAAATTAAGCAGTCAGAGCGCGAACGCAAAGATTTGGCCGGCATACGCAAGTTGGCCCGAGACCGCTCCAAAAAGGCGAGTTTGCACAACAAAAAACTGCGCGACTGCCGTACGCACCTCACGGATTTAAAAGATGAGCGTCGTGAAGATACAACGCTCTTTATCACCGAAGGAGATTCGGCCAGTGGATCCATTACCAAGTCAAGGGATGTCAATACACAAGCTGTCTTTTCTTTGCGTGGAAAACCACTGAATTGTTACGGCCTGACCAAAAAGGTGGTTTATGAAAACGAAGAGTTCAATCTCATTCAAGCCGCTCTTGACATCGAAGAAGACATGGACAATTTGCGCTACAATAGAATTGTCATTGCTACCGATGCCGATGTAGATGGCATGCACATCCGTATGCTATTGCTCACTTTCTTTTTGCAGTTTTTTCCCGACTTAGTGAAAAGAAACCATGTTTATGTACTACAAACGCCATTGTTTAGGGTTCGAAATAAAAAGAAGACTATTTATTGCTATTCTGAAGATGAGCGTAGGGCAGCTATGCTTGAATTGGGAAAAAATCCTGAGATCACTCGCTTCAAAGGGCTAGGCGAGATTTCCCCTGATGAATTTATCCATTTTATCGGCGAAGACATACGCCTTGAGCCGGTAATACTCACCAAAGATGCGTCCATAGACTCTATTTTATCCTATTTCATGGGTAAAAACACACCTGAAAGGCAAGACTTTATTATCGACAACTTACGTGTAGAGAAGGATTTGCCAGAGGAAATGAGCGCAGCCAATCAAGAAGAAACATCCACCACTGAACTCGCATCCTAAACATGGCAGAAGACGAATTTGAAGACCAACAATTAGAAGGACAGGAGCACAACCCCTTTGAAAAACAACATCTTGACGACAAGATCGTTCCGCTCAATGGGCTATATCAGAATTGGTTCTTGGATTATGCAAGCTATGTTATTCTAGAACGTGCCGTACCGAGTTTATACGATGGGCTCAAGCCTGTGCAACGTCGTATTTTGCATTCCATGCGTGAAATGGAAGATGGTCGTTACAATAAAGTAGCGAATATCATTGGTAATACCATGAAGTATCACCCGCATGGCGATGCGTCCATCGGAGATGCCTTAGTGCAAATTGGACAAAAGGACTTGCTTGTTGACTGTCAGGGAAACTGGGGCAATACCTTAACTGGAGACGGTGCTGCGGCTCCGCGCTACATTGAAGCCAGGTTATCAAAATTTGCCTTGCATGTTGCCTTTAATCCAAAGACTACCAATTGGTTGGCTTCTTATGACGGCCGAAACAAGGAGCCACAGCAATTGCCTATGAAATTTCCTTTGCTTTTGGCACAAGGAGCGGAAGGCATTGCCGTTGGTATGGCCTGTAAATTTTTGCCGCACAATTTTATTGAGCTCATCGATCAATCGATCAATCACCTTAGGGGTAAAAAAGTGGAGATTTTACCAGATTTCCCCAATGGTGGAATGGCTGATTTTTCTGGCTACAACGATGGTTTAAGAGGGGGACGGGTGCGCATTCGTGCTAAAATTAGAAAGGTTGACAACAAAACCCTCATTATCAATGAGATACCCTATGGCACCACCACCACTTCACTCATTGAATCTGTTATAAAAGCCAATGACAAGGGAAAGATTAAGATTAAAAAAATAGAAGACAATACCTCTTCAGAAGCTGAAATTATTGTTCACTTAGCCCCAGGGGTGTCTCCGGATAAAACCATTGATGCGCTCTATGCCTTTACTGATTGTGAAGTTTCTGTATCTCCAAATTCTTCGATCATTGATGGTGAAAAACCCCGCTTTCTTGGTGTTTCGGAAATTCTAAAAATCAACACCGATCATACTGCTGCACTGCTCAAACTCGAACTAGAGATCAAACTCGATGAACTTGAACGACAGTGGCATTTCTCTACTTTAGAGAAGCTTTTCATCAACAATGAAATGTACATTGATTTCAAGCTCTACAGTGATCGCGAAACTCTTTATGCCTATTTGTACGATAGGTTCAAACCTTTTAAGAAGCAACTCTTAAGAGAAATTCAAGACGAAGACCTGCACAAACTCACGCAGATTCCAATGATTCGCATTACGCGTTTCGATGCCGATAAGGCAGATGAAGCACTCTTAAAAATTGAAGAAGAAATTCAACAAGTGAAGCATCACTTGGCCAATCTAGTGGAGTTTGCTATTGAATATTACAAGGATCTCAAAAAACGTTTTGGGGCGGGTCGAGAGCGCAAAACCGAAATCAAAACTTTTGATACCATATCGGCAACCAAAGTAATTATTGCCAACCGTAAACTTTATGTAGACTACGAAGAAGGATTTATAGGATACGGGCTTAAAAAAAATGAAGCCATTTGTGATTGTTCGGAAATTGACGACGTCATTTGTTTTTTCTCGAGTGGAAAAATGATGGTCACAAAGATTGCCGATAAAAAATTCATTGGCAAAGGGCTCATATACGCCAATGTTTGGAAGAAGGGTGACACACGCACCATTTACCACCTTATCTATCAAGATGGAACAGGTGGAGCCACCATGATGAAGCGATTCTATGTGAATTCTATTACCCGCGACACCGAATACGACCTCACTAAAGGCACCAAAGGCACCAAAATGCTTTACTTCAGTGTGCATCCGAACGGAGAACGCGAGGTGGTCAGTGTGATGCTCAGACCGCGTCCGCATCTCAAGCGCTTAAGATTCGATATTGATTTGGGTGCTTTGCTGATCAAAGGCCGCAATTCGGCAGGCAATCGAGTGACCAAAGAGATCATCCAGAAAATTGTTCAAAAAGAGGTAGGTGGTTCTACACTTGCGGCGCGTAAAATTTGGTACGATACCGTGGTGGGCAGGCTCAATGATGAAGGCCGAGGAAAGTTTTTAGGATCGTTCAAAGGGGATGATAAAATTCTGACCTTATACAAAAATGGCGATTATCGTTTGAGCAGTTTTGATTTGGCTACCCATTTCGATGAAGACATGATGCACATTGAAAAATGGATCCCCGACAGACCAATTTCGGCTGTTTACTATGATGCTGAGAAAGAATTGCATTACGTCAAACGCTTCGTTTGTGAGGTGACCCAAGACAAAAGAGTTGGTTTCATTTCAGAAGCTCCAGGCTCTTATCTGGATTTGGTATCAACAGCATACAGGCCCGAGGCGAGAATTATTTTCAATAAGTTACTCAAAGAAACCAAGAATCTTCCAGACCAAGTTTTGAACCTTGCAGATCTCATTGAAGTCAAAGGCATGAAGGCCCAGGGCAATCAAATGACCAAACTCAAAGTCAAAGAAATTATCCTCACACATCCCATCGACGAAAGCCCTGAACCTTGGCCCAATTTAGTTCAAGATGATGCCACCATTTCCGATGATGCCTCAGTGGATGATGCACAGCTAACAACCATGGAATGGGATCTTTCTAAAAATGACGAAGGCAATCCGGATCAAATTCCACTTTTTGATTCCGATACCGATACCGAGGCCCAGTAACAGGGGTCGAAATAAATGAGCAAGATCATTTTTTTCCACCTTAGGCTTTGCTTATTTTTGTAAGAAACAAAACAGAGACAAATGAAATTGCTCAAAGAAGATCGAATCAATTACCTCAACATCGGCCTAATGCTCATTACAGCAGTATTGGCTTATTATTTCCCATTTGAGACCTTTCTTTTGGCCTACGCTTATTTAGGCCCTTTGCATTACCTCACTGAAATTAGCTGGTTGCACGATAGACAGTACTATGCCAAGGGAAAATGGGATAACATAGCACTTTGGATTGTCGGTATTTTACTATCCTATGCGGCTTTTGCCAAGGATTTTGGTTTTAGTAAAGATGTGTATGATTATTTCGTAGAAATGAACCTCTTTGATAAACTCTTGGTTTTTGCGCTGTTTGCTTCTGTTCTTTTTGCGCTGGTAAAAAATCTTTGGATCAAATTAGGGGCTATTTTCTTACTTTATTTATTTGTAGGTGGCTGGCTGAGTCCAGAGCGTGCTTTGGCCAACTCAGAAAGCACGACGATTTTCGCGCTTACTGCACTCATCCCGACATTGATCCATGTTTATGTATTTACGGGGTTATTTATGCTCTATGGCGCACTGAAAACACGCAGTAAGTCTGGACTTTGGCAAATAGTTGGCTTTGTATTGGTTCCGCTTGTTTTAGTTTTTAGTTTACCTGTTGACACCCAGAAAGGATTCTTGTCAAACTACGGTAAAAACGCCTATTATGCCAAGGGAGATGGTTTTTACAATACCAATTACCTCATTTTGGATCATTTCGATCTAATCAAAGAACAAAAATTAACAAATAAAGAATATTTAGAAATCATCAATAAAGACGGTAACAAGGATTACTTTCTTAGAAATAAACTCATTGATTCGGCTGCATTTTTGGCCCATACGGACTCTATCTCAAAAATTGCTGAGCGTTCATTTGTTATCAAGCCGATGCCAATCAATAAGGCAAATCTTGCTCCAGAGTTTCAATTCGATCATTTGTTGTATTTTTTCGATACCTCGAGTAGGTATATCTCGAGCATCAATGAATACCGTTTTGAGCCTTTGCCAAAAAAAATCTTAAAGTCCCGCTCTAAAAAAGAGATCGATGCCTTGATATATTTTTCTGAATTTGGGATCATGCTCATGCGTTTTATCGCCTTTGCCTACCTCTATCATTATTTGAATTGGTTTTCTAAAACTGAAGTAATTCGTTGGCACAAGGTTCCTAAAGTGAGATTCATTATAGTTATAGTTGTGTGGCTGGCTTCATCAGCCTTCTACGCTTATGACTATTCCTTGGGCCTTAGTTTGTTATTTTTCTTGAGTTTTTCTCACGTACTGCTCGAGTTTCCACTCAATATTGTTTCCATAGTTGGTATTGGAACGGAGTCCTTATCAATTTTTAAAAATGGTTTTAAAAAACCAGTAAAGTCTTAAACTAAAACCCTCCTATGCTAAAATTTTATTCTGTACTTGGCGCTATTTTCAGTGCAGCAATGTGCTTCGCTCAATTGGTGAGTTTTACCCAAGATGGGCGGTATACGCTTTCAAGTGAGGGAGCCTCTTACTTTGCCAACCTTTCTTTGGATTGTACTACCAAACCAGCACCGCATTACTACTATAACGTGTTAAGACAGCCCGGAGACACCAAAACACCCACTGATATTTGGCCTGCATTTTATGGTTGTTATGATTGGCACAGCGCCGTACACAACCATTGGGCTTTAATAAAATTGCTCAAAACTTTTCCAGATATCCAAGAGGCGGCTGCCATACGCGCTAAACTAGAGGAGAGTTTTAGTCAAGAAAACATCCAACAAGAAGTGCGGTATTTTGAAAATAACCGCGAACAATTCGTTTTTGAATTCCCTTATGGTCAAGGTTGGTTGCTCAAAGTAGCCGATGAATTGGCGCGTTGGAATGATGTTGATGCCGCTCGTTGGCTCCAAAATTTAGGCCCACTACACCGTTTATGTGCTGCCGTGGCGCAAGTTGTTTGGAAAGATGTAAAGGAGGTGAAGTTATCTGGTTCCCATGATGCAACTTCCCTAAATTTATCCTTTGCCATAGACTACGCGCGCACCTTCGGTGACGAAGACTTGCTCAAAGTAACCCTAAAAGCGAGCAAACGATATTTTGGTAAAATGACCGCGGCACCACTCCGGCGAGAACCTTTTGACTACGACTTCATGTCAGCGTCCTTATTAGTGACGGATTTAATGCGCAAGGTATACACCCAAGATGAATACCTCAAGTGGGTAAAAGGTTTTGCACCAGGTTTATTTAATGCCGAAAGTGCTATCAAGGATTTGCATATCAAGCGCAGTGAAAAGCACGATGGCTATGAATCTCATTGGGATGGCTACCATCTGAACCGCATTTGGTGTCTGAATGGCATGCTCAAATCATTGCCTCAAGATTACCTAAACCCAGCCACCAAAGAAGTATGGGTAAAAAGTATGAACGACATGTGGGATTACGCTCAAGAAAGCATCGGCAAAGGAAATTATGACATAGACCATTGGCTGTCGTCTTTCTCGGTCTTTGCATTAATTGGCTACGAGTAGCGCTACTGCCTCAAGCGCCCACTGCAATTGTTCTTCACGACTTAGTTCTGTGGTGTCAAGTACTATGGCATCAGATGCTTGCTTGAGAGGGCTTTCTGCTCTTGTGCTATCTAGCTGATCTCTCTGAAGTAGGTTCTTTTTGACATCGTCCTGGGCAATTTGCTCTCCTTTTGCTTGTAATTCTGCAAGTCTTCGGGCTGTTCGTACTTCTGTACTTGCCGTTACAAATATTTTAAGTTCTGCATTGGGAAACACGACTGTACCAATGTCTCGACCGTCCATCACAATACCACCGCTTTTACCCATGGCTTGTTGGAGCGCCACAAGTTTGTTTCGAACACTTTTAATAGTAGCCACCTGAGAAACTATATTAGCCACTCGAGGGGTGCGAATAGCATCGGTGATATTTTGACCGTTTAAAAAGATGAGTTGTGAGGCCTTGATTTCTATATGGATCTTGTCAAGATGGTTTTCTAATTGTTCAATGTTGACCACATTATCTTCCGTGATGAGGTGATTTTGCAAGCAAAAATAAGCAACGGCGCGATACATCGCGCCGGAGTCAATGAAGGTATAATTGAGTACTGAGGCAAGCGCTTTTGCCAAAGTGCTTTTGCCACAAGCGGCATAGCCATCAATTGCTATGGTTATTTTTTTTGGCATTAATAGTATATTGCTCTGCGTACTTGGGTAATGTATTTAGCCATGCGGATCACTTGCTTGGTGTAACCAAATTCGTTGTCGTACCAAGCGTAGAGCACCACATTTTTGCCATCCAATGAAACGATACTGGCATTGGAGTCAAAAACACTACAACAGGTATTGCCAATGATATCCGAAGACACCAATTCTGGGTCGTAGGAATAGAAAATTTGGTTTACCAAATCCCCATGTAATGCAGCATCCTTGATGACGGCATTGATTTGCTCAAGAGTGACTGTTTTTTCCAGTTCCAAACTTAAAATGGCTAAAGAACCATTGGGTGTAGGTACCCTCACGGCATTGGCAGTAAGTTTGTCTTTTAATTCTGGGATAACTTTCGTTACTGCAGATCCAGCACCTGTGGAGGTGATTACCATATTGACCGCAGCAGAGCGCCCTCTACGCGGTTTTTTATGCATGTTGTCAAGAAGATTTTGGTCATTGGTGTAGGCATGCACTGTTTCAATATGCCCTTTTACTACTCCAAAATGATCATTGACCACCTTTAAAATAGGTGAAATGGCATTGGTGGTGCATGATGCAGCTGAAAAAATATTTTCATTGACCACATCGAGGGTGTGCTGATTGATTCCATAAACGACGTTTGGAATTTCCTTGCCAGGAGCTGTGAGTAGTACTTTGGCCACTCCTTTTGCTTTGAGATGCCTTGCAAGACTTTCACGGTTGGTGAAGGCACCAGTATTGTCGATGATGAGTGCATTTTGAATGCCATATGCCGTGTAATCAATGTCTTCGGGGTTAGCAGCGTCAATCATATGAACGATCTGACCATTGATCAAAAGACGTTTTTTAGCAAGGTCCTCAATCACTGAGCCTTTGAATGCGCCATGTACGGAATCATTACGCAAGAGTGAAGCCCGCTTGATGATGTCTGCATCTGAAGCGCCGCGTGTGACAATGGCACGAAGTCGCAATTGCTGGCCTTTTCCTGCTTGCTTGATCAATTCACGAGCAGCTAAACGGCCGATACGACCAAAGCCATACAATACCACATCTCGCGGTTCAATGGCTGCAGGAATTTGAAGGCTTCCGAGTTTTTCCATTAAAAAACGCGCCATTCCATTTTGTTGTGTCTGTCCATTGAGCCATTCACTTGCCAAAAGGCCAATGTCTAATTTTGAGGCTGGAACATCTAAACTAGCTAAGATTTCTGCCAGTGCGGCAGTGGTGAATACGTCAATGGGTTTGTTGACCACATTTCTAGCATATTCATGCAAATTCAAAATTTCAGAGATAGTGATGTCTGTAAGGTGGTTTCTAAATAGGACCAACTCGATACCCTTATCGTAAAGTAATTCACCTACTTTACTTTGTAATTTGACTGCTGCTCGTTCGCGTTCAATATGCAAATTGAGCTCTTTTTCATAACCTTCTTTGGTTTCCATGTTGTTGATTGATGTTGATGATTGCAAATATCACAAAAAAAAGGCTACCCAAGTTGAGTAGCCTTCAATGATTTAGCCAAGATAAGACTTCAAGAGCTTATTTCGAGAGGTGTGTCGGAGTCGGCGGATTGCTTTCTCTTTGATTTGTCTCACACGCTCGCGGGTGAGGTTGAATTTGGCTCCAATTTCTTCAAGGGTGAGTCCATGGTTCATGCCAATTCCAAAAAACAGGCGAATAATTTCGCGTTCTTTGTCTGTAAGTGTGCTCAGTGAGCGCTCGATTTCTTTTTGTAAAGACTCGGCCATGAGATGGTGGTCAGTACGTGGAGAATCTTGGTTGGCCATGACATCCATGAGCGTTCCGCCATCGTCATTAGTTGTAAGTGGCGCATCCATAGATACGTGGCGCCCCGAAACGTTCAAACTTTCTTTGATTTTATCTTCAGGAACTTCTAGGGCTTCGGCAAGTTCTTCTGCACTCGGCGGACGCTCAAACTCTTGTTCAAGTCGAGAAAATGCTTTGTTGATTTTATTCAACGAACCTACCTGATTGAGGGGCAGACGAACAATTCGCGCTTGCTCTGCCAATGCTTGAAGGATAGACTGACGAATCCACCACACGGCATAGGAAATGAATTTAAAACCGCGTGTTTCATCGAATTTTTGTGCTGCTTTAATTAGGCCTAAATTACCTTCATTGATGAGGTCGGGTAGGGTAAGCCCTTGGTTTTGATATTGTTTGGCAACAGAAACCACAAAGCGCAAATTTGCTCTCGTTAGCTTTTCTAAGGCTTTTTGATCGCCGGCTTTAATTCGGCGAGCTAATTCTACTTCTTCCTCTGCTGTAATGAGTTCTTCACGACCAATGTCTTGGAGGTATTTATCCAGAGATTGACTCTCTCTGTTTGTAATCGATTTGGTTATTTTTAATTGTCTCATGCGCGAATTTGTGCTGAATAAAACGGAATTATTTAGATTTCTTGGTATTGAAGCAAAGTAACGCCGAAAATCAGGGATAAAAAAATTTGAACAGTCCTTTTTTTATTGAGTTATTAACGAGTTCTTAACTTTTTTCAACGACCTTATCTTCTGCTTCTAGATCCTTATAAACCAAAGCCTCGATAGTCTTTTTTACCTGATTCATCCATGATTTCTAATAATATACCTCGATTGACACCACTCAATTTTTGAGTAAGTTCCTCAACGGTTTCAATGGGTTCGTTATTGACCTTAGTGATGATTGTTCCCTCTCCAAGACCAATGGATTTGAGTTTACCTGTAGTGATGCTTTTGATCTTCACGCCATAAGAGATGTTGAGCTCTTTTTTCTCTTTATCGGTGAGCTCAATAAAGGTGGCGCCCAGTGCATTATTTTTACTTATTTCTTCTTTGGTAAGTAGCTGGGTGTCTCCATCCTGATTGCGCAAAACTAACTCTTTTGTGATGATATCACCATCCTTCTGACGCACACTGATACTCACTTTGTCGCCTGGGCGTCTTTTACCTATTTCTTCTTGCAGTGCAGCAACGGAATTTACTTCTTTGCTACCGATTTTTAAAATCACATCTCCATCCTTGAGCCCAGCTTTGTCTGCTGAACCTCCTTCGATGATTTTAGCTATGTATACACCTTTTAGGTCGGGGAGTTTATTTTTCTCTTTGATTTCTTGACTCACATCTGAAATTTGAACACCGAGATAGCCGCGTTGTACTATTCCAAAATCGATCAAATCACGCATTACTTTATCAACTAAATTTACCGGTACGGCAAACGAATAACCTGCATATGAGCCCGTTTGCGAGGCAATTGCTGTATTGATGCCAATGAGTTCACCGCGTGTATTAACAAGTGCTCCACCGCTATTACCTGGATTGACTGCAGCATCTGTTTGTATGAAAGATTCTATTGGCACCACATCCTTTGAACTTCTTTCGGAAAGCAGGTTGATATTGCGTGCTTTGGCTGATACAATACCTGCTGTAACGGTAGAGGTCAGGTTAAAGGGATTGCCAACTGCCAATACCCATTCACCAATTTTAAGATCATCGGAGTTGCCTATGGGTATAGCTGGAAAATTATCACCCTCTATTTTAAGAACAGCAATGTCCGTTGATGGATCGGCACCCACCACTTTGGCATCGTATTTTGAATTGTCGTTGAGAATTACTTGGATTTCACTTGCGTTCTCAATCACATGGTTGTTGGTAACAATATAGCCTTGTGAAGAGACGATCACTCCGGATCCAGCCCCCGAACCGTATTGTTTGAATTCGCGACCCCCGGCCCCTGGACCGTAGAAAAATTCTTGAAACGGATCTCGTTGAAAGGTAGTCTGTACGACTTTGGTTGTAATGTGAACCACTGAATGCACTGTGTTTTCTGCAGCGCTCGTAAAATCCAAGCCTTGAGGTACATTTTGAAAATCTACCTGCTGAACATGAGCGCGCCTATTTCCGTCAATGACTTGGTCTGAGAGGTTGCCACTATGGTGCTGTATAATGACATAAGTAGCCAAAGGAAGGGTACCGCCTAGAATACCCAAGCCGAATAATTTGAGTGTACTGGTAAGTGTCATGATGTCAGTTTTAAATTCTTATTGGGGATAACGCAAATAGTGTTCCAAAAATTGTATTGAATTTGTTAAATTTTATTAAAACAACCTAACGCGAATTGGCTTATTTTTGTTCATACGTAATGACAATAGAATTCTACAAATATCAAGGTACCGGCAATGATTTTATCATGCTAGACAACACCTCTGGGCAACATGACAATTTGTCAATTGAAGAGATTCAAAAAATGTGCGACCGAAAATTTGGCATTGGCGCCGACGGGCTTATCCGCATTGATCAGCATGCCCAAGTGGATTTTCAAATGACCTATTACAATGCGGATGGCACGCAATCTTTTTGTGGCAATGGCGCACGTTGTGCGGTAGCTTTCGCAGGTTTTTTGGGCCTCTTAAAATCAGCGCAAACAGAATTTATTGCCATCGATGGCAAACATCAAGCCTGGTTATGCCAAGAGGAAGTGAAATTGAAAATGGCCGATGTTTTGCCAATAAAGGTTTTGGACGCAGCCTTTGAGCTTCATACTGGATCTCCTCATTATGTAATATTGGATGACAATCATCAAAGCGATCATGTCTTGGCCCTAGGCCGTGAAATACGCTATAGTCCGAGCTACAAAACACAAGGTATCAATGTCAATTTACTGTCAGTGGGTCAAAACAGTATTCGAGTAGCCACTTACGAGCGTGGAGTAGAAAATGAGACCCTGTCTTGTGGGACTGGTGTGACTGCCGCCGCATTAGTGGTAGCCCAACTTCAAAAAATACCTCAGGGATCACTTGACATTCAAACTAAAGGAGGGCAACTCAAAGTGCAGTGGCAGCAGCGTGCCGATGGCTCCTATACAGAGGTCTATTTGATTGGACCTGCGATTAGTGTATACAAAGGAAACTATTTGCTATGAGCTTGATAGGTCAAAAAATTGCATTACGCGCAGTCGAAAAAGACGATGCCAGTACGATATTTTTATGGGAAAACAATCCGGCCAATTGGAAAGTTTCCAATACAGAATTACCCTTTTCTTTGTATGACATTCTTCAATTGATAGAACAGCAATCTGATATTCGAAAATCTGGTCAAATGCGTTTGGTAATTGAATCCTTACCAGCAAAAAGGCCTGTGGGGGTGATTGATCTTTATGACATCAATTTCAAGCATGGTTACGCCGCCGTTGGCATCCTCATTGCAACGGATGCAGATAAAGGAAAGGGTTTTGCCAGTGAAGCTCTGTCACTATTTAGCCGATACTGTGCTGACATATTAGAATTACGCAATTTGTATTGCCAAATTCATCATGACAATTCGCCTAGCATTGCCCTTTTTGAAAAGGCGGGTTTTGAACATGTTGGCACACGTAAAAATTGGTTGCGCTACAAAAATCAATATTTTGATGAATTAACTTTTCAATTATGTCTAAAAAGCAGCAAATAGTTTTGTTAATTGGCGTTCTGCTCATTGGCATTTCATTACTACTTTATCCTAAGTTGAGATATTTTTATGCGGCTATTCAGAAATCGAGCAATTCAACTGAAGTGGTGGTATTCCTGTCTAGCAAAACACAAGATTTAAATGTCAAAAGCATTGCAAAAATGCTTGAAAATAAAGGCGTGATTTCAAATCTTGAATTATTTGAATTGGTCGGCACAGAAAAAAAAATGGCCTCTGACCAAATTGCAACAGGTAAATACATTATAGCACCGGGAACTGCTTACCGTCATATCTGGAATGGATTCAAAAAAAACAACCAAGGAAATGGCAATGCAGAACAGACAGTTAGTGTCAGTTTTGAAAATTGCCGCACTATTTACCAATTGGCAGCTAAAATTCAAAATCAATTAGATTTAGACAGTTCAGCACTCATCACTTACCTACAGAATGGGCAAACCTTATCTAGGCTAGGTTTTACCTTGGAGCAAGTGCCAGCACTTTTCATCCCCAATACCTATGAACTCTACTGGGATCAAACTCCTGCTCAATTTGTGGCTCATATGGCCGATGAATTTAAAAATTTCTGGAGCCCACGGCGCATGCGTCAATTGCAAAAAATTGGTTTGAATGCACCTTCAGAGGCAGTAACTTTAGCAAGTATAGTTTATTCAGAGCAATCTAGGATTTCTAAAGAATGGCCAATCATTGCAGGGCTCTATCTCAATCGATTAAGGCAAAATATTAAACTGCAATCGGATCCTACGTTTAAATTTTGTTGGGGGGATGAACTGCGAGGTGTACAAAGATTGTTGTATGTGCACAGAGATATAGATTGCCCCTACAATACATATAAAATAAAAGGTTTGCCACCGGGCCCAATTTATTTTCCTCCACCAGCGGTGGTAGATGCCGTATTGAATCCAGATCAAAATAATTATATCTTTATGTGTGCTAAGCCTGATCATTCAAAAACACACAATTTTACTGATTCGGGTCAGCAACATAGTAAAAATGCCAAAGCCTTTCAACAATGGTTGGCGGCAGGTCAACCCTAGTTTTATCAATGAAAAGAAGACAATTTATTCGTTTTGGCGCTGCCTTGGGCGCCTTAAGTGTAGTCAAACCTGGGCAAGCAAGTACTGTACTAAGTCAATCATACCAAGGCAAGGCTGCAGGCCCCATCGTATTATCTACATGGAATCATGGGCTTGCTGCCAATGAAGGTGCTTGGAAAGTGCTGCAAAATGGTGGATCGGCCCTTGACGCGGTTCAAAATGGGGTAATGGTAACTGAAGCAGATTTGAGTAACCGCAGTGTTGGTGTGGGTGGAAGGCCGGACCGCGATGGCCACGTTACCCTTGATGCTTGCATCATGAGTGGGGATTCTCGCTGTGGATCTGTCGCATTTTTAGAAGGAATAGCTCATCCAATTAGTGTTGCACGTGCCGTTATGGAACGCACGCAGCATGTCATGCTCGTTGGTGACGGAGCGCGCCAGTTTGCCTTAGAACAAGGTTTTGAAACGGCCAAAATGCCCATCGACGAAGTGAAGAAAGACTACCAAGAATGGCGCAAGATGAACAAAGATTTGTTTAAGAAACCTGAGATCAATCATGAAAATCACGATACCATTGGTATGATTGCCATGGATGCAGATGGAAAGCTTGCTGGTGCTTGTACCACAAGTGGCTGGGCATACAAGATGCATGGACGTGTAGGTGATTCTCCGATCATTGGCGCAGGTTTGTTTGTTGATGACCAAGTAGGTGCTGCTACGGCAACTGGTCTTGGAGAGGCTATTATTCGAGTTGCAGGAAGCCATACTGTTGTGGAATTGATGCGTCATGGCTATAGTCCTTTTGAGGCGTGCAAAGAGGCTTGTATGCGCATTATTACCAAACATTCTGATTTCGATCTAAAAGGTTTGCAATGCGGATTTATTGCCTTAGACAAGGACGGCAATTATGGGGCATATTCAATTTATAATGGTTTTAATTTTGCTTTGCGCACTTCACAGAGCGAGGCCTTGATCGATGCTAAATTTGACAGAGGTTGGTAAGATGCGTCTTGTAAGCTTTCTCTTCATATTCGTTATTATTTTTTCTTCGAGTGCACAAAAAGTACTCCAATGGGAAGTGTATCATCCTATAAAAGAAGTATGGATGCCATTTGGTGAAGCGGGCTCTGTTCAAGAATATCTTTGGCATGCCAATGAATTACCGGATCCGTTCTATGGAGACAACGAAAAGAGTTACCAATGGATAGAGGATGTTGAATGGAATTTCCGCTCACGCTTTTTCTTGAATGAGGACTTTTACAAGGCCAAACAACTTGTATTAGATATTCCGAACCTCGATACCTATGCCCAAATTTATATCAACGGCAAATTGCTTGCCAAAACGGATAATTTCTTTTTAAAATATCGTTTCAAATTAGAAGTATCTGAGCTCAATTGTGGTTACAATACGATTGAAATCCATTTGACTCCTCCGCTTGTTTACCATCAATATACATTGCTCTCGAACACTTTTCAATATCCGGCCCCAAATGACGTATCAGTGCAAAAAGTGGCGCCTCTTACTAGAAAACCACAATACCATTTCGGTTGGGATTGGGCCCCTCGGATCAATACCATAGGTTTTGCCTATCCAATTTCAATCGATGTAGCACCTCAAATAAAGGTCGAGAACGCCTTTGTAAATACTCTTGATATAAGTGAATATAACGATGCACATTTGAGGCTACATTTTGAACTCAGTAGTGTAGAAACATCATTATATTGTAAGAGCAAATATTTCGGAAATTTTCAAGTAGTAAATTCGATAGCTACCAGCATCGATACGGTTATTTCTAATGCCAAACTTTGGTGGCCTTCGGGCCAGGGTGAGCAGTTTTTGTATGTGGATACCTTGCGTTTTTATGATACCAATGGAAAATTTCTTCTGCAATATCCTTATTCGTTCGGTATACGCAAAGTTGAGCTGCTTCAACAAAAAGATGAGTGGGGTACGTCCTTTGCCTTCAAAATCAATGGTCGACCAATCTTTGCAAAAGGAGCCAATCTTATCCCTCCAGGAATCTTTGCAGGTCAAAGGCTAGATAGTGCCTATGTGGCATTGGTGCCACAGATGCAAGCTGCTCATTTCAATATGGTGCGAATTTGGGGTGGGGGAATGTATGCACCAGAGGCATTCATGAATGCATGCGACAAGGCGGGAATCATGGTATGGCATGATTTCATGTTTGCTTGTGCGATGTATCCGGCCGATAATGCATTTTTGAATCTCGTTGCAAAGGAAGCCCATCAGCAGGTTTCGAGGTTAGCGGCGCATCCATCTTTGGTATATTTCAATGGTAATAACGAAGTAGATGTGGCTTGGCATAACTGGGGTTTTCAATCTCAATATAAATTAGATAGTGACGCTCAACAAGAAATCGAAAGTGCGTATCAAAAATTATTTCATCAACTTTTGCCATTGACCATAAAAAATGTAACGGACAATTCAATACCTTACGTGCATACCTCACCTTTGAGTAATTGGGGTAAGGATGCCTATTTCAATTATGGAACCATGCATTATTGGGGTGTATGGCATGGTAAAGACCCAATCACAGACTTTGCTACAAAAATTGGGCGTTTCAATGCAGAATATGGTTTTCAAAGTTTTCCACAACCCAGTACAATTAGGTGTTTTGCACCGATGGAAGATTGCCATTTGGATTCAAAGGTCATGAAAAATCATCAAAAATCATATGTCGGAAATGGGATGATAGAAAAGCATGCCAAGCAGTTGTATGGCAAGGCCCAGAGTTTTGATCAGTTCATCTATTTTTCACAGCTGACACAACGCAAGGCTGTGAGTATGGCTATCAGTGGCCACAGGGCAGATGCTCCGCGTTGTATGGGGACATTATATTGGCAACTCAATGATTGTTGGCCAGCGCCAACTTGGTCTAGTTTGGATGATCAACTCAATTGGAAGGCCTTGCAATATGCAGTCAAGCAAGATTACAGGCCAATTGCCGTGCTCGAGCAATTTACAAAAGATGGTCATTACCTGATACTAACCAATGATCTGCCTTTGGATACGCTAGTCACTATTCAGATGGAATTTTATGACCTCAATGGAGGTTTAAAAGATGTGCAACGCAGAACTTACCCACTCACTACCAATACCACTCAAGTACTTACGGCTTTGTCTGCAGATTTCCAGGGATTTGTAAAGGTGGTATTGGATGAAAATTACGAGCGCCTTTTTTCCTTTGCTGCAAAGAGAAAAACTCCTGACATTACCTTTGATTTAAAAATTATCAATATTGATACAACTCTGAAAAGAGGCGCAATTTATATTGAAAACAATGCGCCCTTGATAGATTTATGGTTGTATTCCCCATTGCAAGGTCTGCATTTTGACGACAATTTCTCAACGCTTTTGCCAGGAAAGCATCAACTGAATTTCACCTATCAAGATCACCTGCCTTTAAAAGAAGAATTACGTTATTTGTTGCGCTGAGACTTACATCTTTCAGAGCAGTATTTCACCTCTTCCCAATGCCTTTCCCATTTTTTACGCCAATTGAAGGGCCGTCCACAGCCCTGGCAAATTTTAGATGGTAAATGTTGCTTCTTCACTCCTTTCATTGCTTTGAAAACAAATTAATTCTTCTCTTGTTTTGATAATATGACAGAAAATTTATCTGAACAAGATATTGATCGCATCATAGAAATGGCCTGGGAAGATCGCACACCTTTTGATGCCATCTTATTGCAATTTGGCCTTAAAGAAGCAGAAGTCATCAAACTCATGCGTGCGGAACTAAAACCGAGCTCTTGGCGCCTGTGGCGCGCAAGAGTGCAGGGTAGGGCCACCAAACACAATGCCCTTCGCGGCTTCGAGGTGGGAAGACACAAATGTACCATGCAACGTCAAATAACGGGCAATAAGATATCCAAGCGTTAAACCATGCGAATTGATTAATTTTGCAGTGTTTTATGGAAAAATCTGTTTCCACCCATCAATTAGCTATGATACAAATTTCTCACATTCATTTTCACAAATTAGTAGGCTTTCTCTTTTTATTGTGCACTACTTTTATTTCAAATGCTCAAAACCCTAGCTCTGATACAGTTCAAATCCCAAGAGAGTCTGTAATCAGTTGTACCATTCCACCTATGCCACGCATAATAGATTACCAACCTATTGAACTTGTGGCGGGGCGTTTTTTTGCCAACTATCGATACCGCATGCAAAGTATTGATCGCATAAATTCCAAGGATTTGAATTTATTGCCAGCGAGAAGTGTTTCGGATGCCCTTAGCTATGCTGCAGGAGTTGATGTCAGGCAGCGTGGAATCTCAGGTACACAAGCAGATATAGGCATTCGAGGAGGGAATTTTGAACAAAGTTTGATCGTGGTGAATGGTTTTAAAATGACCGACCCTCAAACGGGGCATCATGCGGCAAATTTGCCTGTACCCCTGATTGCAGTTTCGGATATTCAGGTATTTAAGAGCCCCACGGTACTACAATTTGGTCAGAGTGCGCTTACAGGGGCAGTTCATCTAGGGGCCTACAACAACGAATTGTTTCAGATCAAGGCACAAACCTACGGGGGTAGTTTCAATAGTTTTGGCGGCCAAGCACTGCTGAAGAATAAAATCAAGAAATACCAACAGCTCCTGGCGCTAGCTCATGACCAATCTGCAGGCCACTGGGAAAATTCTGATTTTCAGAATTACCAATTGTTTTACACCTCTGCCCATCCATTGGGTGAGAGTGAAAAAAACAGGCTCAGTTACCTTGGTGCTTTTACGAGCCGAGATTTTGGCGCCAATGGTTTTTATTCCAATAAATTCCCAGAGCAGTGGGAAAAGACTCAAATGGCGATGGTAGGAATCAAGCACAATTATAACACAACTTCCAAAAAATATGATCCTGTCTACAATTGGTTGCGCATACAACAGCAAGTGATGTATAGAAGCCATGCCGATGAGTTTAGATTAAAGCGCTTTGACCCGTCGTTCTATACCAACACACATCAGTCCACGGTTTTGAGTTATGAATTCAACATGACTTTGGGGCTTGGTGTACACGAACTCGTCTGGGGCGCAGAACAACGTTTCGAGCAGCTTTTAAGCAGTAATTTGGGCCAAAGAGAAAGACAGTATCAAAGTACCTTTTTACAAGCCAAAGGAAAGCTAGATGGCTTTCAATATGCAGCTGGCTTACTATTGTTTTCCTATGATTGGGCCAACCCTCAAATGATGCCATCCATACAATTGGGTAAAGAACTCACCTACAGCCAATTTGTATTTTTAAATTATAGCCGAGGCAACCGTGTGCCAAGCTGGACCGAAATGTATTATACAGACCCTTCTAATGTTGGCAATCCCAACCTACTGCCTGAATTTTCACACGCAGCCGAAGTCGGGTATCGCTTTTTGCCAACGGTCTACAATAGCAAAAGGTATTTCTTGAATGCTAGCGCCGCACTTTTTTACCGCCAACATACCAATATGATTGATTGGGTGAGAGATGCCTCAGCGATTTCTCCGAATCCAAACCCCTGGATGCCAGTTAATATAGCGAGTGTGGCTTTTAGCGGATTAGAAACTCAGTTTCAATATACCTTGAAAAAAAGTAGCCAATGGGGATTGAACAATTTGAAAGTCAACTATACGTATATCAATGCGAGGCATAATTTTACAAGCGAGCAAGAATCTCGCTATGCCATCACGAGCTTGCGCCATCAGCTCAATGGGCAAATTCTAATAGATTTAGGAAGTAAAATCAAGTTGAATATTACTGAGCGTTTGGTACAACGCATAGAGCAAGAATTGTATCAGGTGTTGGACCTTAAACTAATTGTACCAATCAATAATGTGAATGCTTTTGCAGAGGTCAACAACCTGACCAATACCCAATACGTTGAGGCAGGCTTTGTCCAAATGCCAGGCCGTTGGTTCAAATTAGGACTCACCTTTGATTTAAAAAAAGATACAGGCTTAATTGTTTATCCCTAAGGATGTTTGGACTAACTAGCTAATCGTATAGCCCAATTTGGATCGTGTACGCTTGAGCACCTTGGCTGCCACTTCTTTTGCTTTTGAGGCTCCAATAGAAAGTGCGGCATCGATTTGTGAAGGGTTGTCCATGAGTTCTTGAAATTTAGTTCTTTGCACAGCAAATTTTTCAAGTATCAACTCATAAAGGGCTTGTTTGGCATGCCCGTAGCCATAGTTTCCACCTATATAATTAGCACGCATTGCATCAGTTTGTGCGTCATCTGCAAGCAATTTGTATAGGGCGAAGGTATGGCAAGTGTCGGGGTTTTTTGGTTCTTCTAGAGGAGTGCTATCAGAAACGATAGACATGATTTGTTTGCGCAAGAGTTTTTCCGGCAGAAAGATATCGATGTAGTTATTTCTTGACTTGCTCATTTTTTGCCCATCTGTACCGGGTATAAGCATGGTGTCTGATTGAATTTGTTCTTCTGGAAGTACAAAAGTATCTCCAAAGGCCAAATTAAAACGGTTTGCTACATCGCGAGCCATTTCGATATGCTGCTTTTGATCTTTACCAACCGGGACAATCTCTGCATCATAGAGCAAAATATCGGCTGCCATTAGAATTGGGTAGGTAAATAATCCTGCATTCACATCGTCGAGGCGGTCGGCCTTGTCTTTGAATGAATGCGCCAAGGTGAGGCGCTGATAAGGGAATTGGCAAAGCAAATACCAAGTAAGTTCGGCTACTTCAGCTACATCAGACTGGCGGTAAAATACTGTTTTGTTAGGGTCTAGTCCAAAGGCAAGCCAGGTAGCAGCAGTGGCATAGGTGTTCTGGCGCAGGGTGGTGCCATCTTTGATTTGCGTCAGGCTATGCATGTCTGCAATGAACAAAAAAGATTCATTGCTCGGGTCTTGAGCTAACTGTATGGCCGGTAAGATTGCGCCTAAAATATTACCTAAATGCGGTGTGCCTGTACTTTGAATACCAGTTAAAATCCGAGCCATACATGAAATTTTACTCAAAATTAGTGATTTTGTAACGTTTTAGGCGTCCAAATGCTGGTGGGTTATTAGTAACTTTGAACGATGCAGAAAATAAGAGGTGTTTTGGGGTTAATTTACAAGCTATATATTGCCATAGTTTTCTTTGTTTTTGCCTTGTTTTTTTACCCGTTTTTTTGGATTATTCAACTCAAATCTAGTTGGAGAAAAAAAGGATTCACGGTATTTATCATCTGGAGTTGGCTCATTCGAATTTTTTGTTTTTATGTCGTGCGATACAAACAAAAGGCAGTATTGCCCAAGGGGCCGTTTATCATTATTGCCAACCACAGTTCTTATTTGGATATTTTTTTACTGCCTTCCATGTTGCCCCAACATCCCTTTTCATTTTTAGGTAAGGCAGAAATATTAAAATATCCAATTGTCCGCACCTATTTTAAGTCACTCAATATTCCCGTTTACCGCAAAGATAAATCTAGAGCCGGACAAGCATTGGTGCAAGCACAAAAAGCAATGCAAGATGGTTGGTCTATTGTTATTTTTCCGGAAGGAACCATTCCTGAAGAGAATATTCCTCAAATGATACCATTTAAAAATGGTGCTTTTCGCTTGGCTAAAAATTTAAAAGTCCCCATTTTACCTTTAACCTTTACGCAGAATTTTCATTTATTTTCGGATCCTACCCAATGGCTTGGTCCTGCGCATCCGGGCTTTGTAGATGTACACATTCACCCCTTTATTAGCGCACAAGAGGTGGAAGAATCATCTATTGAATCGCTGAGTGAAAAATGCTTTAAGTTAATTGAAGCGCCTTTACATAAGGCGCACCCACAACTTTTTAAAAATGCGTAACTTTGTCTTATGAAAGTGAACGAAGAGCTCATAGACCACATTGCACACCTCTCTAAGTTAAGCTTCGAAGGACCACAAAAGGAGGCGATCAGACAAGATTTAGAGCGCATGATTTCTTTTGTTGATAAGCTCTCTGAATTAGATACCACCGGAGTGGAGCCATTAATTTTTATGTCAGAGGAAGTTAATCGTTTGCGCGAAGATGTGGTGCACCAAGAAATTACACACGACGACGCACTGCGCAATGCACCTAAAAAAGACTCAGACTATTTTAGAATTCCGAAAGTTTTAGATAAATAGCTTTGAAAGTAAGTGGATTTACTTTCATTCGAAATGCCGTTTTACTCGACTACCCTATAGTTGCCTCGATTCAGTCGATTTTACCACTCTGTGATGAGGTGGTTGTTGCCGTAGGTAAGTCAGAAGATCAAACCCTAGAACTCATTCAACACATAGACCCTAAGGTTAAAATCATACAAACCATCTGGGACGATGAGCTTCGTGAAAACGGACGGGTATTGGCCATTGAAACCGATAAGGCCTTAGCAGCCATTGATCCATCTTCGGATTGGGCTATCTATATTCAAGGCGATGAACTCATGCATCAAGATGACCATGCATCTATATTAAATGCCATGAAAACGCATCTCAATGATTCAGAGGTGGACGGCTTATTATTTGACTATTTACATTTTTATGGTTCATATGATTATGTAGGTGTTTCTAACAATTGGTACAAAAAGGAAATTCGTGTCATCAAACCAAGCAGAGGTATCTTTTCTTTTAGAGATGCCCAAGGGTTTCGCCGCTTTCCAAACCAAAAGTTGAAGGTAGCGCCTTCGGGTGCTCGAATTTTTCATTACGGGTGGGTCCGAGATCCGCGTGCCATGCAGCGCAAACAAGAGCATTTTCATAAGCTCTGGCATGACGACGCCTGGATGGCTGAAAATATTAAAGCTGTAGAATCTTTTGACTACGAAGACCACATTCATGAGTTAGCGAAGTTTAAAGGCACGCACCCACAGTGGATTGCTCAAAGAATTGCAGAGCGAAATTGGAGTTTTCAGACAGATATCTCTAGAAGCAAAGGCAATTTCAAAAATAAAATCAAGAAGTTTTTGAAATTCATTGGCATCGACACCAATTATGCCAATTATACGCTTATCAGAAAAGAGTGATCTAAAGTTTATTCTGCTAATTTGAATTTACAATATTTGATGACGTGGCCCCGCTTGCTAAAGTAGTCCTCGTAGTAGGTTTTGATGTGAAAAATATCCTTGGTCTGAGCATCTAAATCTGAAGGTAGATTTGCATACAAATCCGGATAACATTCCAACATTTGGTGGCTATGTTCTTCAATTTGCTCAAGGGTATAATCAAAAAGCACGTCGGAATCAGTTTTCATATGAATGATGCCACCGGGCTTTAAAATTTTTTTATACCGGGCTGTAAAAATAGGTGAGGAGAGTCTTTTTCTGGCTTTCTGAGGTTGTGGGTCTGAAAAAGTAAGCCAAATCTCATCCACTTCACCCTCTGCAAAATAATCTAATATAAAGTCAATGCGTGTTCTTAAAAAAGCAACATTCGTAAGATTGGTTTCTAGTGCTTCCTTTGCACCGATATAAATGCGATTTCCTTTGAGGTCTACCCCAATAAAATTTTTATTGTTAAAGTGGCGCCCCATACCAACGGCATATTCTCCCTTGCCACAACCCAACTCCAAGATGATAGGGTTATCATTTTTAAATACCATGCTGCGCCAAGAACCTTTTTGAGCAAAGGGTTCACCCATTACTGGTTCATAGACATTAGCGAAAGTTTTGATAGCGGCAAAGCGCTTTAATTTATCTTTTCCCACGCGGCAAATTTACATAGAATCCTTGTAATTTTGCGGCATGCATTTCGTTGAACCATTTTACAATTGGCGGGGGTATTATATTGCCGCTGAGGATCCAAATTCCCCTTTTTATGGAAGGGAATACAGCGAATTTGCCTTTAGCAACCATGTGTATAATTTTTACATTCATCCGCAGTGGGATGAATTTGGTTCACCGACACTCTTTTTGAAAGTACTTTTTGTTGACTACGATGTACAATATGCCATCATTGAATTGATTGGTGAATGGAACGATGCCATTGAAAATGATATCATGATCTTAAAGCGCGATGTCATTGATTTACTTATCGAAAACGGTATCAACTCCTTTATTTTGATCGGTGAAAACGTGCTAAATTTTCATCATTCCGACGACTGCTACTACGAAGAGTGGTTTGATGATACCGAAGAGGGCTGGATAGCCATGGTGAATTTCCACGACCATGTCATCAGTGAGTTTGAGCGTGCAGGCATCGACCACTACTTTGTAATGGGCGGTGAGCTCGAAGAAATTGAATGGCGCACTTACCAGCCCCAACATTTTTATGAGAAAGTGGCAGCTTTGGTTCAAAAACGGATTGGTTAAAACTGGCTAAAAACCTTATTTAATCTTTTGAGCATTCCAAACAATAAGAGTGCGGCCAATCCAAGTAAAATGAAATTTACGAAAAAGAAGTTGGCTTTTTGCTCGTAATTATCCCACATTGAGCTCAGTACTCCTGAGAGCTTGTTGCCAATGGAGGTAGCTAAAAACCAGCCACCCATCATTAAGGAGGTAAGTCTGGCAGGGCTTAGTTTCGATACTAAAGACAGACCCATTGGGCTTAGGAATAATTCTCCGATAGTAATAACAGCATAGGAACTGATGAACCACCAAGCCGAAGATTTTTCTGCTCCGTTTTCAGAGGCATAGACTGCACCAACCATTATCAAACAAGAAAGTGCAGATATGAGTAAGCCAAATGCAATCTTTGTTGGTGTAGAAGGTTCTTTTCCTTTGCGGTTCAAAAAGGCAAAAAATGCAACCACAAGCGGAGTAAGGGCAATGACCCAAAACGGATTGACACTTTGAAATAAATTGGTATTGAAAACCTTAATGGTTGCCCCTTCTTTAGGCAATTCTTTTTTTGCTTGGTTGTTAAAATAAGTGGGGTAGGCCAATACTTTTTTATCTTTTTCAATAACCCTAAATTGCTTATCGATGAATGGAACACTGTCTTTAGAGTAGGTGATTTCTTCGGAGAGCTTTAAGTTAGTGGTGAGTGGCTGAACTACTGCTGGCACCTGGCGGTCCGTATAGTTCATGGCCCAAGTGTTCATTGTAGAACCATTTTGCTTGAAAATAGCCCAAAACGCAATTACCACGGCAAATATGGAGAGCATGGCTCCAATTTGTGGTTTCTCTGAACTAGGGGATTTTCGGTATAAATGGATATAAAAGAAAACGACTGGTATACAGCCAAAAAGAAAGGCGTCCGTGGATTTTGAACCCACTAATGGCGTTTGAAAGCTTAATGGGATAAGCCCAAAGATGATTGCTGGCAACAAAATGATACCAAATATTTTAAGTAGTGGCATATCACTCTTTTGCCTTGGTTTGATGACATCGGCATGTTTGTAATGTTGTGTTCCAATCACAAAGATGAGCACGCCGATAAACATACCCACACCTGCAGCCCAAAAAGCTGCATACCAGCCATAGAGGTTATAGAGCGCCGCACCAAAGAAATTACAGACGAAGGCTCCGATGTTAATACCCATATAAAAGATGTTGTATCCAGCATCTTTGCGCGCCTTGTAAGAGGCATCGTTGTAAACATTCCCAAGTAAGGTAGAGATGTTTGGTTTGAAAAAACCGTTGCCCAAAATAATGAGCGTCATGGATAAATACAGAAAATTAAGGTCCTTGACAGACATCAGTATATAACCCAGGCCCATCAGAATACCTCCAATAACAATTGATTTTCTGTAGCCCAGCACACGATCGGCCAGCAATCCACCGATAAATGGCGTTAAGAATACCAAAGCAATAAAAGTGCCGTATAAGTCACTTGCCTCGGCTTCGTTGAGGCCAAACCCACGTTCGGTATCTTTGAGATACAACGTGAAGATGCCTATCATGAGGTAGTAACCAAAGCGTTCCCACATTTCAGATAAGAATAGAAAGGGGAGCGCTTTGGGATGTTTTGAACCAAACATATGAATGTATTTTCGCTTATTTGACGCCGTGCATCATTTTGGAAAGTTGTTTTGATAAAAGCAACATAAGGATACCTAAGGCAATAACAAACGCAGCAATTGAAACAAAAATAGTAGCAGCACCAAGCTTTTCAACATAAGCAGCAATAAAGCCGCCAATAATATTTGCAGCAAATGAAGAAAGCATCCAAACACCCATTAACATGGAGGCGAGTTTGACTGGGGCCAGTTTGGTCACCACAGAAAGCCCAACCGGAGAAAGGCATAGTTCACCAACTGTATGGAAAAAGTAGGTCATGACTAACCAAATGAGTGCAGCTTTTTTCATAACTACTTCTTGGTCTCCGGCACCTTGTGTTTGTACGCCATAGGTGGCCATTAACATGAATAAAAAGCCTATTCCCAACAAGATCATCCCTAATGACATTTTGATGGGGGTGGTGAGTTTTTTACCGTATTTTGAGGTCCAAAACCAAGCAAATAGTGGTCCAAGGACTACAATAAACAAGGGGTTAACAGATTGAAAATAAGTGGTGGGAATTACCCATCCGAATAAATTACGGTTGATGTATTTATCGGTGTAGATAGTCATCGATGAGCCGGCTTGTTCGAATCCTGCCCAGAAGAAAATAACGAAGAAGGTTAAAATGACGATTACCGCAATGCGTTGCTTTTCAATTTTCGTTAGGCTGTTCTGGGCCGTACCTTCTGATTTTTCTTGAACGGTTTTTTCATCCGTTTTTGCTGGTGCGGTGCCAATTTCCAATAAGTATTTACTTGCATAGAGATTGAAAACAACTTGACCAAGGGCCATACCAACAGCGGCAGCTAAAAACCCATATTTGAATCCATAAGATAAAATTTCACCGGAGGCATCCTTCACAGCAAACCACTCCTCTGCGAGCGTACCAGCGATTAGTGGTGCTAAAAATGCACCTAAATTGATGCCCATGTAGAAAATTGAAAAAGCAGAGTCGCGTTTGTCATCACCTTCTCGGTATAACTGACCAACCATCGTTGAAATATTGGGTTTAAACATGCCATTGCCTAGGATCAAGAGCACCAAACCTATTCCTAAACCAAGATGCGAAGGCATAGCAAAGAGGACCATTTGGCCTAAAAACATGGTGATACCTCCAATAGTTATGGCTTTTCTTTGCCCGATATAGCGATCTGCAATCATGCCTCCAATAATTGGCGTGAAATAAACAAATCCTGTGAAAAAGCCATAAATTAATGAGGCCTTGTCTTCTGCAATATTGAGGCCATTTTGAGACCACATTTTAATCATGTAAAGCGTAAGTAAACCACGCATTCCGTAGTAGCTAAAACGCTCCCACATCTCGGTGAAAAATAATAAATACAACCCTTTAGGGTGTCCGAAAATTGTGCCTTGCGCTTCAATTCTGTCGATTAAGTTGTTATTGTTTGTCATGGTTTAATTGGTATTGTGAGTTGTGAAAATAGAAATTATTTTTAATATACAAATCATTGCCAAACTCAGAAAATACCTAGGGTCTTCGTAAATGATCAATGAATATTTATTTTTGCTGAAAAATATTGTTTTCAATTTATTAGTATCTATGACAAACTGGTTAGAGCGCACCGAACTTCTTTTGAGTTCACAAAGTATGCAACAACTTAAAGAGGCACATGTGCTCATTGTGGGTTTGGGTGGAATAGGTTCCTATGCAGCAGAGTTTATTGCCAGGGCAGGAGTAGGTCGCATGACCATTATTGATGGAGATGTTTTTGACCCAACCAATAAAAACAGGCAGTTAACAGCCTTAGAATCAACCATTGGCAAGTCAAAGTCAGCGGTCCTTGCAGAGCGCATTAAGGATATCAACCCAGGATGTGAACTGACTGTATTAGACGAATTTATTCTGCCAGCCCGAGTCTGGGAATTATTGGCCAATGATAGGCCAGATTATGTGATGGATTGCATCGATTCGGTTACTCCAAAATTAGAATGGATTTTGGCGTGCAAGCGCTTAAAAATCAAAATCATCTCCCATATGGGTGCTGGCGGAAAGACAGATCCAAAGCAAGTAAAGGTGGGCAATATGGAGCAACTTTCGGGGTGCAAGCTAGGCGCTCACATTAAAAAACGCATGAAGCGTAAAAACGCCTCCTACAGAGGAATAAAAGTAGTTTACTCTACAGAAATACAACAGGCTCATTCGCTAAAAATGACCGAAGGTGCTTTGTTTAAAAAGAGTTTTTACGGAACAGTGAGTTACATGCCTGCGCTTTTTGGCTTACTAGGCGCCGCTGAGGTAATTTCGTTTATTTCAAAAATTAAAAATTAGCATATCTAAGATCAATTGCTTAACTTTTGACTCTAATTCTATCAAATTATGAAAATAGCCCTCTTTTTGCTAGCAACTGTGCTACTAGCGCCATTCACAAAAGCGCAATTGTTCTCTGACAATTTTGACTTATACAATGCAGGTGATTATCTCGGGGTGAATTCTGGCATTTGGACAACATGGTCTGGTGTCAATGGAGGTGCGCTAGATGTAACCGTTACAAACAATAATGCGCAAAGCGCGCCAAACTCTATTTATTTTGCATCCACGGCTTCTGGTGGCGGGCCTCAAGATGTCGTACTGCCTTTTATGACAACAAGTGTTTGGGCAGATGGTATTTTTACCTTTAGTGCAGATTTCTATGTGAATAATAATAAAGGGGCTTATTTTAACTTTCAAGGTGCTCAAAATATTGGTGCGCTCTGGGCACTCAACGTAGACATGACACAAGGCACGCTTTCCATAGATGATGGACTTACCAACAATTTATGTGTGGCCAACTATCCTGAGGCTACTTGGTTCAATTTAAAAATAGAGGCCAACCTGACCCTTCATGTATGGAAAGCATACATTGATAACCAATTGGTAGGAACTTGGCTCAATGGCATCAATACCTTGGCTTCTTTGGATATTTATCCGCTTTTGAATCATCAATTCTATGTAGATAACGTCATGATTGACCACCAACCCTATGTATTGCCAAATACAAATGCAGCAGTTGCAGCTATTGACCTTAGTGGGAATATAGCCGGCCTTTCATTGGCGCCAACTGTAATTATTCTCAATAGCGGGCAAAATCCAATTACTTCCTTTGGCTTAAGCCTCAATTACAATGGCCAGGATTATGTTCAAAACATCTCTGGTGTAAATATTGCGAGTACTACAATTTATGAAGTAACGATGCCTAACCTTACCTTAGTTGCTGGTTCAAATATCATGACGGCAACCCTCACCAATGTGAATAGTGGAGTAGATGACGACCCGTCAGACGACGTACTCACGCAAGACGTAAATCCCGTCGTGCCAGCTGCAGGCAAAATAGTTGTGGGAGAAGAAGCCACGGGCACATGGTGCCAATGGTGTCCAAGGGGAGCTGTATTCATGGACAAATTTGCCAATGAATATCCAGGTTTTTGGGCAGGTATTGCCATACACAATGGCGATCCAATGGTGGTAGCAGATTACGATGCAGGTATAGGTACACTCATCAACGGCTACCCAAGTGCCCTTGTAGATCGCATGGGCGATGTAGATCCATCTCAGATGTCGTCTGACTTTTTTACGCGCTTGCAAACACCACCCGCAGGTGTGTTGACCAATGGTGCTACGTGGGATCCGGTTACGCGCATACTCAATGTATCAGTTAGCACAGAAATGATGCAAGCCACCACAGGTTCCTTTAAGGTAGCCTGCGTATTGACCGAAGACAATGTGACGGGAACAGGAAGCGGCTACAATCAGTCTAACGCCTATGCGGGTGGAAACAATGGTGTGATGGGTGGATTTGAAAGCTTGCCTAACCCAGTGCCGGCTGCACAAATGGTTTATGATCATGTCGCTAGGGCAATTGCACCTAGTTTTGCAGGGCAAGCAGGGATTATTTCAACGAGTACCAATGGGGGTGAAATTTTCACAGCGAATTTTAGTTTTACCTTGCCTAGCAACTGGGATGAAACTCAAATGCATATCGTAGGTATGCTCATAGACCCGCAGGGTAAGATAGACAACGCAGGTTATACGACCATCAATCAGGCAATTCAAAATGGGTATGTTGGTGGTTTAGATGACATCAGCGGAGTGTCCTTAGAAGAAGCAATACACATTGCTCCTAATCCGGCCTCAGATTTTACTCAGATTTCCGTGCATGTACCAACGCAATCTCCAGTCACATTGCGTGTTTTGGATGCAAAAGGAAGCATCCTTCAAGCACGTCAATATGGGAGTTTACAAGGCGATTTTGAGTTTGATTTGAATACATCGCATTTTGCACCTGGCCTATACATTGTGGAGCTGCAATTGAATGGTCAAAGGGTACAAAAGAAATTAATCATTCGGTAATTGCTACCTGTTTAGCTCATTTAATCAAATTTAATTACAATAAAAGAGCCGCAATTGCGGCTCTTTTTATTGCTATCAAAGTTGAATTACTTGGAGATAACCTTGATTGAGTTTTTTACTTTTTGGGCAAGCGTACGAACTTCGGTGATGTCCGGAGCGCTAATGGTAATATGACCCATTTTCCTAAATGGTTTGGTTTGTGTCTTTCCATAGAGGTGAGGATGCACTCCTGGTAAGGCCATGATTTTTTCTATTCCTTGGTAGTGCACGGGGCCTTCGTAATTTTTCTCACCAATAAGATTTAGCATGGCTCCGGCACTGTGTAAGGTGGTGTCGCCTAATGGTAAGTTGAGTATGGCGCGCAGGTGCTGTTCGAATTGTGAGCAACGTGCAATTTCAATGGTGTGGTGTCCGCTATTATGTGGTCTTGGGGCAATTTCATTCACTAGTAATTGACCATCTTTGGTGAGAAAGAACTCTACTGCTAAAAGGCCAATCATGTCTAATTTTTCTATCAAGTCTGTGGCAATCTGTTGGGCTTGGTGCTCAATTTCGATAGTGATGTTTGCAGGAGAAAACAGGAATTCCACCAAATTGGCTTCTGGATTGAATTGGCATTCAACTGCGTCAAAACACTTGATCTGTCCGTTTTCGTTGCGCGCTACAATTACAGATAGCTCCTTTTCAAATGCGATGCATTGTTCTATAATGGAAGGTTCCTTAAAACTATCTGCTAGTTCTGAAGCTGCTTTTAATATTTGAACCCCTTTTCCGTCATAGCCACCGGTGCGCAATTTATGGACAACAGGAAAACTAAAAGGAATTTCAGCTAAATTATCTTTAAAGTGAACAAATGGGGCCGTTGGGATTTGGTTGTCAATGTAAAACTGCTTTTGAAGGCCTTTGTCTCGGATGAGTTCTAAAATGTGAGGTTGTGGAAATACTTTGGTACCTTGCTTTTGAAGCGCTTTTAGTGCCTCAGTGTTTACATTTTCAATTTCTACGGTGAGTAAATCTTTACCTTGCCCAAATTCCAATACGGTCTGGTAATCGGTGAGCGGCCCTACCTGAAAAGAATAAGCTATTTGAGCACATGGTGCATTTGGATCGGGGTCAAGCATATGGAGCTGGATATCTAAGCTATTTGCAGCTTGAATGAGCATCCGACCTAATTGACCTCCGCCAAGCACACCAATTTTCATTTGCTTCCCGTACCAAGTATCATTCATGCTGCAAAGATACGTTTAAAATTGTACCTTTGCAGAAAGATGCAATCTGCCGTTCACATACACGATCTCTCTTTTACGCCTTATATCCCCGAGAGCAACATTGCTGCCCGTGTTAAAGAGTTAGCAGTTGCCCTCGATGCTCAGTATTCGGGCAAAGACCCAATTTTTCTTGCAGTACTCAACGGCGCATTCATGTTTGCCTCCGATTTATTCAAGCAACTTACATGTCAACCAGAGTTGAGTTTTGTAAAGGTAAGTTCTTACGTGGGCACACAAACTAGTGGCCGGGTAGATGAATTAATCGGCTTGCAAACGGTACTTAAAGATAGACATGTGATCATTATTGAAGACATCTTAGATACGGGTGTTACCATGGATAAAATCGTTAGCCTATTACAATCCGAACAACCCGCATCTGTAGCCATATGCACTTTGCTTATCAAACCACATTCATACAGAGGTAAGCACCAGCCACAATTTGTTGGATTTGAAATTGATGATCTTTTTGTGGTGGGTTATGGATTGGATTACAAAGAGCGTGGTAGAGAACTCTCAGCAATTTATCAACTTATTCAATAAATATGTTAAATATTGTACTTTTTGGCCCTCCGGGCGCAGGCAAAGGAACGCAATCAGAAAGACTTATTGAAAAATATGGTCTTGTTCACCTTTCAACTGGCGATGTTTTCCGTGCAAATATCAAAGGTGAAACGCAATTGGGGCTATTGGCTAAAAGTTATATGGATGCTGGTAAATTAGTGCCCGATGAGGTTACAATCAATATGTTGCGTTCCGAGGTGATCAAATATGATTCCCCCAAAGGTTTTATTTTTGATGGATTTCCTCGTACCAATGCACAGGCAGAGGCTCTTGACGCTTTTCTTGGAGAACTTCAAACGTCTATTACTTTGATGGTAGGTCTTGAGGTGGAAGAAGCGGAACTTAAGCAACGATTGCTCAAGCGTGCAGAATTTTCAGGCCGTCCGGACGATGCCGATCCAGCAATCATTGAAAAGCGCATTCACGTTTATAATGAAGAAACAGCACCGGTTAAGTCTTTTTACGAAGCACAAAACAAATTTGTTGCAATAGACGGCATTGGATCCATAGATGAGATCACGCAAAGGCTTTTTGCAGCCGTAGATAAAAACATATAATGGCTTCAGACAATTTTGTTGATTATGTAAAAATTCATTGCACCTCTGGCAATGGCGGTGGTGGATCTACTCACTTTCGTAGAGAAAAATACATTCCAAAAGGTGGTCCTGATGGGGGTGACGGTGGCCGAGGAGGCCATGTGATCTTGCGCGGCAATAAACAACTCTGGACACTTCTTCATTTGAAGTTTAAAAAACACATCAAAGCCGGTCATGGCGCTCACGGTTCAGGTAATTTAAAAACAGGCGCTCAGGGCGAGGATACTTATATTGACGTGCCGCTTGGCACCTTGGCTAAGGATGCCGAGACAGGCGAGGTGCTCTTTGAAATCACCGAGGAAGGGGAAGAGCGCATCATTCAACGCGGCGGACGCGGCGGTTTGGGAAACAATAATTTTAAATCACCTACCAACCAAACACCTCGCTACGCCCAGCCCGGAGAGGAAGGCCAAGAAGGTTGGAAAATTTTAGAATTAAAAATCCTTGCTGATGTTGGCCTTGTAGGTTTTCCAAATGCAGGCAAGAGTACTCTACTTTCAGTACTTTCTGCAGCAAAACCAGAAATTGGCGACTATCCTTTTACCACCTTGAGGCCTAATTTGGGAATAGTATCCTACAGGGACTACCGCTCCTTTGTGATGGCTGATATACCAGGAATTATTGAAGGTGCACACACCGGAAAGGGCCTAGGCCTCAGATTTTTGAGGCATATTGAACGCAATTCTCTTTTGTTGTTTATGGTCCCGGCAGATGCTGATGACCTTCACAAAGAATACCAAATTTTACTCAACGAGCTCAAGCAATATAACCCAGAATTATTGCACAAAGAACGCTTGTTAGCCATCACCAAATCAGACATGCTCGACGAGGAGCTCAAAGCTGAACTATCTAAAGATTTGCCAAAAATACCTCATCTCTTTATCTCCTCTGTTGCACAACAAGGTTTGACAGAATTGAAAGATTTGATTTGGAAACACCTCAATCATGATTGATTTTTTACTTGGCCTAGATGTGCAGTTGCTTTTATTTATCAATAAATTAAACGCACCCTGGCTTGATGAATTCATGTGGCAAGTTTCCTCTAAATGGATCAATATTCCGGTAGGAATAGTCATTATTTATTTTTTAAATACGCAATTAAATTATAGAAAAACGACCTCAGTTGTGTTGATAACTATGGGTATAGTCCTCCTTACAGATAGTTTGTCGACTCACCTTTTTAAGGAAGTTTTTTTGCGTTTAAGACCTTCGCATGACCCTTCTTTAAGTGATCAGTTGCATTTTTACTTCGTGCACCCAAATCAAGCTTATCTCGGTGGTCAATACGGATTTTTATCGGCTCATGCAGCTAATTTAGCCGCAGTATTTGCTTTGTTATATGGTTTTTTCTCGTTGAATAAAAAGCTGCTTTACATTTTTACTTTCTACGTAGTTTTAGTTGGTTATAGCCGAATCTATTTAGGTGTACATTTTCCACTCGATGTATTGTGCGGATTTTTCTTTGGAGGCCTCATGGGATGGCTCACTAGAAAATTGTTAATGGATAAAATACTTGCAAAATGGGCTTTTTGAGTTATGTGTTGGTTTTCATTGGCGGAGGCATTGGCAGTGCATTGCGTTTTTTACTTGCCAAATCCATTGTTTTTCAGCCCAGTCATTTTCCTTGGGCAACCCTTCTGAGCAATGTACTTGCAACGTTTATTTTGGCATTAGTGCTTTATTTTTTCAAAGATGCGGCAAAATGGCCAACCCTAGCACCCTTGGTTGTAGTAGGCTTCTGTGGAGGGTTTTCAACCTTCAGCACCTTTTCTTATGAAAATTACCTGCTCTTACAGCAAGGGCAACTGGTTATTTTTTTGCTCAATGTGCTGGTTTCGCTTGGTTTTGGATTGCTTGGATTTTGGTTTTTGGCCAGGTCCTGAGGGCCTTACTAAGGAATTCAATATTTTTTGATTTTCAAGCTTTGCTGCTGGGCTTTTACGTAGATCCCAAAGAAATTTTCTTTCCTCTTTGCGCTGATTCAATGGATCTATGATGGGTTCAGGGTAGTCCTTACCCAATTGGAATTGATGCATTTGTTGATCCAATTTTGTCATTTTCCAGGGCTCGTGTATAAAAGGTAGAGGCAACATCTTCAATTCTGGCACCCATTTTTTGATGAATTCTGCTCTTGGGTCATGTTTCAAACTATTGTGAACGGGGTTGTATACTCGTATGGTATTGACACCCGTGGTGCCAGCTTGCATCTGAAATTGTGGGTAATGTATTCCAGGTTCGAAATCCAAAAATAATTGGGCTAGATGATCTACGCCATCTTTCCAATTTTGCAATAAGTGGTGGCATAAGAACGATACCAAAAGCGCTCTCATTCTAAAGTTAATCCACCCGGTTTGTGCCAAACAACGCATATTGGCATCGACCAATGGAAAACCTGTTTGCCCCAATTTCCAGGCGTTCAGGTAGGCTTCATTTTTTGGATAGCTTACATTTTCATAAGCCTTGTTGATGCATGTAGTTGCATAGGAGCAATCAGTTTCAAATTTTTGAATAAAATGACAATGCCAGTGCAGCCTGGTTAAAAAAGCATCGAAGTTTTTTTTATTTTCTGGATTTTTGTTCATGTAGCTTGAAGTATGCCTAACAACCTGGCGAATTGAAAGGTTGCCCCAAGCTATAAAAGGCGACAAACGGCTACAACTTCTTCTGCTCAGTGCAGGTTTAGATATCCCGTGTTGATAATTCGAGATCCGATTGATCAAAAAATCATTGAGATACTTTTGGGCAAATTTGGGTCCGGCCTTTTGAAAATAAATCGGATAGATGGCGATATCTTTAAGAATAGATGTTGGAATTTCAAACGCGTGATCCCATTGAATAGTCGCCCTTTGTTCAAAAGTATTATTAATTACCGGGCTGTTCACATAACTAAACCATTGTTTGTCCCAGTCTTTTCTGTTTTTAATGCCACGTACAATGCCATCCCTTTGAAATTCGTGCCACTCTGTTTGATGCTTTTTAAGCAGCGCTTTTAATTGCAGGTCTCTATGAAAAGTTCTTGGTGGCCCATTTTCTTGGTAGCTCCAAATTTGTTTCACCTTATAGGTGGACAACAGTGAGTTGAATATTTGTGAAGCAGTGCCGTAGCATAGGGTAATTTTTCTATCCAAAGAGGCTAATTGTGCATTGATTTGTATGATGGATTGCCATTGAAATTGCCAATGGCGTAAGCTATTTTCAGGAGCGCTCCATTCTTGGGGCTCAAGAAGCCAAATATACAGAAGAGGCAGTTGGCTGTGTTCGGCGGCTTCAAGTGCTGCATGATCCATTAGCCGCAAATCGCGTTTAAACCAGACTATACCTATCTCATTGCTCATTTGAAAGATGCTTGTGCACTTTTTTCCAGAAATTGAAAAATGAACCCGGTGCTTTTTCAAAGTCTGGAAGCAGCCAATCTCGGGCATCTTTATCAATTGGATAAGCTGCCATAAGTGGATGTTCTTTGGTATAGCATTGCTCGAGTTTTAAATTTGTGGCTAAGTTGTCCCAATGACCCACATAAATTTGAATATCAGGGATATTTAATTTTGCTAAATCATTAATCCAGTTAAAATTCTGTTCTGTGAATGGGTACTCTTGCCAATGAGAGAGGTCCCAAAACAAAATGCGGTTACCTTTTGTCGAATAGCGCCATTCGGGATCGAGGTGGTATGGGGTATATAGGTAGGTCGGTAAATTCGTATCTATTGATAGCTGCTTTGGATTTTTAGGCACAAATGCATAGCTTGGAGCAACCCAATCACACTCGATTTTCAATTGCGGTAATTTGTCGTAGGAGGTATCTAAGAAGGTTTGGTGTTGGTTACTCTTGGCATATTTATTGATGTTTTCTTGATTGGCAAAATAAACTTTGGGTGCGTTTGCCCCACAGACCCACTGCCAACTCAAATGATTACTAGCTGCATCGGCATCACACAAAAGTGAAAACATCCATTTTGCTGCCGTTTTCCAGTAGGCACCATAGTGATTACAAACTAAACTGGCCACATACATACGCATGTGATTGTGCATGTATCCAGTCTTAAAGAGCCCTAAGAGTGCCTGGTCAATGGCGTCGATGCCTGTTTGGGCGCTCAGAATTTCATTGGGCAGGTAATCGTAATCTTGAATCCAAAGTTGCTTGTTTCTTAATTCTACTTGAGGGTTGTGGTGTTGCCAAATGCGTTGGGCATGTTCGCGCCAACAAAGCTCCATTACAAAGGCTTCCATCTCATGTAAAGTGAATCCTTTGGCTTTGAGTCTTTGGTATACATCGCCAATAGAAATGACTCCACGTGATAAATAGGGCGATAGTCTGCTCACAGCGCCGTCTAAGTAATTGCGTGTTTTGCCGTAAGCAATAGGGTCAAAGGCATCTATTTGAGCTTGAATTTCAGCGTAATGGAGTAGTGGCATCATACGCGTAGGCTGGAAATTCCGCCATCTACATGAATTACTTGCCCGCTCATCCAAGAGGCTTTGTCGCTGAGTAAAAAACTAGCCATATGGGCTATATCAGCAGGTTCGCCGACGCGTTTTAATGGATGCCTGGCCGCATTGGCTTCTTTTTTAGCATCCGAATTCAATAGATTTTCAGCCAAAGGTGTATTTGTCAAGGATGGTGCAATGGCATTTACCCTGATTTTTGGTGCAAATTCTGCTGCAAGTGCTCTTGTGAGGCCCTCTAGGGCTCCTTTAGAAGCAGAAACGAGCGAATGAAATGGAAGACCTTGTTGGACTGCAACTGTTGAAAAGAGCACTACACTCGCTAATTGACTTTTTTTAAGTGACGGCAGTGCACTTTGAATGACTTGAATGGCTCCTAAAACTTGCAATTGATAATCCATTTGAAAATCTTCTATACTCAGTCTGTTGAAGGGCTTGAGTAAAATATTTCCTGGGCAATAAACCAATCCATCTAACACTTCTGGTAGTTCCAAAGAGTTGTGCTGCATTGCACTGTAGGGTTGCCATGAAATTTGTGAATGGGCTAAGGGTGGGGTGGTTTGCCCAAAGGTGGCATATACTTGGTGGCCATCACTGGCAAGTTGTTGGGCAAGGGCAAGACCGATTCCTTTTGAGGCGCCAATAATGGCTATTTTTTTTGTTTCCATTTTTATGTAACAAATTAATGCTACCTTGGTTTACATTATAGTAAAAAACTCGTTATGGATTTTCTCAAACAACATTTTGCTACGGCGCTCATTGCTATAGCCATAATTGTTACGGGCCTTATTCTTGGAAGGTCATATTTATCAAAAGGCAAACCAGATGACACGGTTTCGGTGGTGGGCTTGGGAGAGAAATCTTTTGATTCAGATTTGATTGTTTGGCGTGCTTCATTCTCGCGTCGAAGTTATGAGCTAAAAGATGCTTATGCCCAACTGAATGCAGATATAAGAAAAGTCAGGGCTTATTTGAAGTCTCAAGGCATCAGCGAAGATGAAATGGTTTTTGAGGCTGCTGATATTAGCAAAGAATGGTCGAGAATTTATGATGAGGAGGGGAATTTACGTCAGACAATATTTGATGGTTACTCTTTGAATCAAAGTGTGAAGATCAGTTCAAAAAAAGTCAATGTCGTAGAGCAAACTTCTCGTCAGGTTTCCGAATTAATAGATGCTGGCATTGAGCTCAATTCAGAGGCACCTGAATATTACTATACAAAATTAGCTCAATTGAAACTTAAAATGATTGAATCAGCGACCAAAGATGCCCACCAACGTGCCGAAAAAATTGCCGAGAATGGCGGCGGATCTTTAGGAAAGCTCAAACACGCTGACATGGGCGTATTTCAAATTACCGCCGAGAATTCTTCAGAGGAGTACGAATGGGGCGGGAGTTTCAATACATCTTCAAGACGAAAAACGGCCAATATTACCATTCGATTGAAATACGCCCTTGACTAATCGTATTTAAAGAAATTGGCTCTTATCTAGCTGCAACCATTCTAAGGCTGCATTGGCAAAGATATCTTCCTTAATGGCGGCACTTAAATTGCTCTCTTCAATAAACCTACCAATTTCAAGGTCTCCGAGAGGGAAGGGGTAATCGCTCCCTAAACAAACTCTTCTAGATCCTTGCATTTTTAGAATATAATGCAGCGCATCAATGTCATGGGTTATGCTATCTACCCAGAATTTACCAAGGTAAGTACGCGGGTTGTGCGGGTTATCGATAGCTACTAAATCTGGTCGGCAATTATATCCATGTTCGATACGGCCTAGTGTCGGTAAAAACGAACCACCTGCATGCGAAAAACAAACACGCAAATTTGGCAAACGTTCTAGCACTCCTCCAAATATCAATGAACAAGCAGCACGTGAAGTTTCGGCGGGCATACCTACGAGCCATGGAAGCCAGTATTTTTTCATACTTTCAAAGCCCATCATTTGCCAAGGATGAATCATGAGGGCCATGTTTAATCTTTCACAAGCTTCAAAAATGGGAAAGAATTTTTCTTCGCTTAGGTTTTCGTCATTGATATTAGAACCAATTTGAACACCTACATGTCCAATGACCTTAGCTCGCTCCAATTCTAGAATGGCTGCCTCTGGGTCTTGCATTGGAATGGTAGCCAAACCGATGTAATTTTTTGGGTGACGCGCAACAAGCTCAGCAATATGATCATTCAAAAATCTAGAAAGTTCAGCCGCATCTGCCGTTTTGGCCCAATAGGAAAACATAACGGGGATGGTACAAACGACTTGAACTTGAGTATCAAATTGCTCATATTCGGTGATGCGCAGCTGCTCATCCCAACAATTCTCTACAATGCGTCTAAAAAACTGCCCACCCTGCATCATGTTGGCACTACCATCGGCATTTGGTTCTAAATGTATGAACTTGCCATAGCCAAACTTTTGTGTCCAATTGGGCATCGTTTTTGGCAAAATGTGGCTGTGCATATCTATTTTGAGCATCGAACTGTTTTTTTGTTCACGAAGATACTAAAAACTTAAAGCCAATAGGCCATGATGTAGTCATCCATCACAAAACCATGGCCGATGTCAAAAAGGGCTTCCTTTTCTATATGAAAACCAACTTTCTTGTAGAATTCTACCGCCTTATTATCTTTATTCACCTGCAAATAGATTTGCTTTACGCCAGTAAATTCGGCACGTTCAATTGATTTTTCGATGAGTTTTTTACCAATACCCTTCCCATGAAAGGAAGGCAGCACATATAGTTTATTGATCTTAAGTTTGGATTGTTCGTCTGTCCATTCCAAGGCCATAAAAGCGACATCTTGCCGCTTGGTATCGAGAATATAAAACTCATGGCCTTCTCTTTGTTGTTTTAAAAGCAGAGGCGTGCTGTACATCCAATCTAACATAAAGGCAATTTGTTCTGAGCTAATGATATCCTTGTAAGTTACCGGCCAAATGGCTCTCGCCAAATTTTCTAAAATCGGTAGTTCTTCTGGTAGTGCAGTACGAATTTGCATCCTAGATCTTGACAAAAGTTGACTGTTGGACACAACCATTCAGATGGAGCCGAACAATGTAGGTACCAGCCAAAAGATTTTCAAGATCAATGCCGCCATTGTTGATCTCAAGCCAAAATCGTTTGCCATCTTGGCTTATTACTTCTGCCTTACTTGGCAGTTCTACAATGGTGAAATATAAATACTGTTGCACCGGGTTGGGGAAAACAGACCAATCCAATGGAGCTGCACTTGTCGAATGGCCAAGCGTTTCAATGGCCATCTTCACAGCGGCATAGGCATTGATTTTTCCCGCGCCCCATTGTGCACTTCCTCCTTGAGGAATTGCCCCGGTGAAATTGTCTTGACGTGCTGTTTGCATGATGATTTCTTTGACTTGAGCTGCTGATAAGTATGGATTCGCCTCGAGCATGAGTGCTGCTACACCAGCAACCATAGGAGAAGCCATTGAGGTTCCAGAAAACTTCGCAAAGCGATAGGTCGTATTGTTAAACTCGGTGGTAGCAACGCTTGTATAATTGCCATCAGTGAAGGAAGAAATAGCAGAGGCAATGGCTACACCTGGGGCCGAAATATCGGGTTTCATTATGCCGTCATAGCGCGGCCCTTTGCTAGAAAAGGTAGCCAAGGCGCCACCTACCAATGATCCAGAAGCAGTCGCGTATTGCGTAGCATAGGCCGCTACGCTAATGACATCGGCTGCACAGGAGGGTTCGGAGATTCCATTTTGGTTGTCGCCGGAACTTGTTCCTACTCCGGCTGCTAAGAAGGCCATACCCCAATTGCCAACATCATTGGTGAGCTCTGTCACGTTCCAGTAGTTGACGGTGCCTGAGCTTGCCTGAGATTTAAGTTGAACGCGCAAACTGGTGTTTGTATTTTTTACCCTTAAGCGCATTTGAGGCTTGCCATTGAGTGGGTGTTCTGCATCTGCTGTAATGTTATACCATATGGTATCTTGATTCACCACAAGAAAAGTATCCACATAAGATGCCGTTGTTTCGGTGCTGTAAAAAGGGCTTTCGGCAAGCACTTGGTTTGATGTATTGGTTATGATGATCCCATTTTCAAAACTCTCACCTGCTTCGCCCCAAGCATGGATGCTTTGCCCCCACATATTTGGATTGGCTGCATAGTCGTAAAATTCAATCCTGGATTTGAGTAAATCGTTATTAAAGGTTTTTTTAAGATGAAAATTAACATTGCCATTGTTTCCACCAGAATTGACAAATACAACGCCCAAATTGGAAAAAGCTGTAATGGCTTGGCTGAGAATAGAAGTTCCGTCTAGGGTTCCAAAATGGTAGAGTCCCCAACTCATATTGATGACCAAACGCTTGTTGGCAACTTGGGCTTTTTGATACATCCATTGCCAAGCATCAAGTACTGCACCTTCATCGACAAGAAATGTCACGAATAAAAACTGTGCACCGAAGGCCACTCCTCGGTAGGGGCTGTCTGCGCCCGCACCGCCAGCAATACTTGCGACATGTGTGCCATGTGTGCCATAACTGTAAATATTAGAAGTGTCACCACCAGCTGCTAGTAAAGCTGTTGTGGTACTATATTCGGTCCCGTAGTTGTAGCCGTTTGGAGCTGGGCCACTTGTTTTGAATTGATCCCATGCTGCATAAATACGGTGTTCTTGAAGAAGGGTATCGTAAAAGACAGGGTGGGTGTAGTCAAAACCCCAATCGGTTACTCCAATCAAAACGTTCTGTCCAGTATATCCTTGCACAAGACCAATGCCTGCATGAACAGAATCGGCATGCAAGTCCTTGATTGCTTTATCGAGATTTGGGTTTATTTTACCAGCAATTTGTAAGTAAGAAATACATTGAAGTGTGGCTAATTTATTCAACTGACTCAACGGAACCTTCAGCGTCAGCAGCCCTGAAATGGGAGTCTGAAAAAGGATGCCGTGATATTCTAGCTCTGAAGATTCAAAACCTTCAGTACAACGTCCCAGCATGGAAAGGTACCATTGGTCATTGATTTGATAAATAGGATATTTTGAAACCAGCTCAGGGTTAGTCAAATGTATGTTGGATTCGACTTTTTGAGTTATTTCTTGAAGCTGCAGCTGATCTGCTTTGCTCATTAGTGGCCCAGCAACGAGAACTGTGCTGCAAAACAGTGTAAAAGCGAAAGCTATATTGAACATAAGGCGCATGTTCAAATATAACTAAATTGTCTGCTCAGATTTGTTCGAAAATAGATTTTTTATCTCTTCGGACCTTTTTAACAAATTGGTAGGAGTCATCTTTGGCACGTCTGCCGATTGTACAAATAAGCACGCTATGTAATCCTCTTTGGTCCAAACCAAGTTGAAGGTCAAGTGCTTGGGGGTCAAAACCTTCCATTGGCGTCGCATCAAGTTTTAAAATGGCGCAGGCTGTTAAGAGTTGGCCCAATACAATATAGGCCTGTTTGCTATTCCAACTGCGTATGGCTTGCCCATCCATTTTACCAATTGACTGATGTAGATGAGCGCGAAAACCAGCTATTTGTGCTTCTTCTATTTGGCGTGTATCTCTCATGTTATCGGCGTGTGCATCTAAAAATGATGCATCAAGGTTGTTGTGCGCACAAATGATCAAAACTGCTGCCGCATCAGTTATTTGTTGCTGATTCATAGCAATAGATTGTACTTTTTGTCGCAAACTGGGGTCCTGTATCCAGATATATTTCAAAGGTTGTAGTCCGTAGCTGCTCGGTGTAAGCCCAATGATACTTTCAAGCACAGATAAATCATCTTGACTGAGCGTAAATGAGGAGTCATACTTTTTTGTGGCATAGCGCCATTGAAGGGCTTCAAGAAGTTCGTTTTTCATTGTTGATTTAAGAGATTTGAAATTAGATTTAATGCATAGGAACTTCAATGACTAATATTTTAGCACTGCTTATGACATTCAAATCAATTTTATTGCTTTGAGAAATTCCCATTGCATCGCGACGATGCAAGGTTTGCTCAGCAATTTTTATTTCACCATCAATGACCATGACATAACATCCGTTTGCCGGATTTTTTAACTCATAGTGAGTTGAAGTGTGGGCATCAAAATTACCCATTGAAAGCCAGGCGTCTTGCTGTATCCAGGTGCTGAGCTTACTTGACTTGGGCCCAACTAGCGTGGTGAATGTGTTTGAGCTTAATTCATATTTTCGCTGTGCATAGCGAGGTTCAATTTGCTTAAGGTTGGGAAAAATCCAAATTTGAAATAAATTGACCTCTTGGTCTGCATTCGGATTGAATTCACTATGGTAAATACCTGTTCCCGCTGACATTACTTGAACTTCTCCTGCTTCTATGACCTCACTGAAACCCATGCTGTCTTGGTGTTTGAGGGCTCCAGATAGGGGAATAGTGATGATTTCCATGTTGTCATGCGGGTGCTTGCCAAAACCCATGCCTGGAGCTACAATATCATCGTTGAGCACACGTAGCATGCCAAAATGAATGCGTTCTGGATCATACCAAGAGGCAAAACTAAAGGAATGGTGGGCGTCAAGCCAACCGTGATGGGCATGGCCTCTGGAATTAGCAGCATGAAAGACTGTGTTCATCAATTTCGATTTTTTGAGCAAAGATCGGTGCAAAGTAGCGTCTATTCAATAACACATGTTAATAGTTTTTGTTGAGTATTTGAAACAATCGTGAAAAAATGTGCAAATTCGTTGTATGGTACTGAGTCGTTTTTGGTTGGTGATTTTCATCAGCTCCATTTTATTTGTGCTTTTTGCAGTTTTTTCAGGGCAATTTTATAGCATTGATTATGTTTTAAATGGTCAAAAAGATGATCCGATCCTCATTGGTGAAACCTATAAATGGAAACTACCAGCGAAATATATTGATTTGATGGCTCGTGCCGACAACCATACTTATGTTAAAAATATCAACCCTAATGACGCCGATACTACGTATGTGATGAAAGAGAAAACCGTTCAGATTTTCTCGGGTGTCCAAAAGTCTGACGGTTTATTGGTTACGGCCAAGAACAGCTTATTTGACCTCATTTTACCACTGATGGCTTACCTTGCGTTCTTTGCTGGTATTATGCAGCTGCTCATCGATTCGGGGGCTACCGAACGCCTTGCTAAACGCCTTAGTCCGTTCTTCTCCAAGGTGTTTCCACAAGTGCCAGCCGGGCATCCATCGATCACTTACATGACCATGAACTTTTCGGCCAACTTTTTAGGCCTAGACTCCGCTGCGACACCTTTTGGGCTCAAGGCCATGGAGAGTTTACAAGAACTCAATTCGGACAAAGAGCGCGCCTCAGATGCCCAGATTATGTTCTTGTGCCTGCATGCGGCTGGCCTCACGCTCATTCCAACTTCCATTATCGGCTACCGCGCTGCAGCAAATGCAGCCAATCCTGCCGACGTTATGTTGCCTTGCATCATCACCTCTTTTATTGGCACGCTCGCTGCGTTCTTTATTGTAGGTTTGCGTCAACGCATTTCATTTAAAAGCGGCTTGCTTTTGGGTGTAATTATGGCCATTATTGGTGCTATTTTGGGTTTGCTTTTCTATGTAGGTTCACTCAATTTAGTGGAGAAAAATTATTTTACAGGTAATTTTTCCGGTATCTTACTCTTTTCTATCATTGTTTTAACCCTCCTTTTTGCATTCAAGAATGAAGCCCGTTTCAAAGAAAAAGACACAACCGTTTTTGATGCCTTTGTAGAAGGGGCTCGCTCAGGGCTCGATACCGGCGTAAAGATTTTTCCTTATGTTATGGGTATGCTTGTGGCTATATCTATTTTTCGTAATTCGGGTCTTTTTGAGCTCATTGCTGCAGGTATTTCAGAGTTGTTTCGATACATTGGGGTGAGTAAGGAGATCACAGATTCATTGCCCGTAGCTTTGTTGCGTCCTTTTAGTAGTTCTGGATCTAGAGGATTTATGCTTGATGCCATGAATCAGTTTGGACCGGATAGTTTAGCTGGCCGGCTATCTTCTATTTTTCAATGTTCTGCAGAAACTACATTTTATGTAATTGCGGTGTATTTTGGTTCAATTAATGTCCGCAATACCCGATACACTTTAGCAACGATGTTACTTGTCGACCTCATTTGTGTACTTACAGCAATTGGTGTTGCCTTATGGTTCTTTTAAGATGAAAAAAAATGAATTGGCCTATCCATCGTTAGTTATTTTGGCTTGGGCAAAGGCCGTTGAAGGTAATTTGGATTTACAGAAGTGGTTACTAGAAAATAACTACAATGAATTGCTGATGGCAAGCCAAGCAGTTCGTTTGCACGAGCCATCAAGAAAATGGCTCTTGGAAAATGGCTACCCTGAACTTATGGCTATGATCAGTGCTGCCGAAGGCAATCCAAAGGCCCAAAAATGGTTGCAGCAATTTGAATACGACGTTTTGTATCATATAGCCATGGCAGTAGACCACGAGCAAAGTAGTTGGCTATGGCTCCGTAAAAACACAAGCCCAGAGCTTATTATACTAGCCAAATCAATTCAAGTCATTAAGGATCGCATTGAAGACAATCACAATGATGTGCATGCCATTCACAAAGATTTGTAATCGATAAGGCTTACAAAAGCATGGCTGCAGGTTGCTCCATGTAGGTTTTGAATGTTTGTAAGAAGGCTGCGCCTGATGCACCATCTACCACGCGGTGGTCGCAAGATAGGGTCACTTTCATGATATTACCCGGTACAATCTGACCATTCTTAACTACAGGAACTTCTTTGATACCACCAATGGCCAAAATACAAGCGTCAGGTGGATTGACAATGGCTGTAAAAGATTCAATACCAAACATCCCTAAATTTGAGATTGTAAAGGTATTGCCTTCCCAATCAGAAGGTTGAAGTTTCTTGTCTTTTGCTTTTTGAGCATATTGGCGCACTTCTGCAGAAATTTGAGTCAGTCCTTTGCCATCCGCAAAACGAACCACCGGAACCAATAGACCTTCATCTACGGCTACAGCCACACCAATATTTACATGATCGTTGCGGCGAATGAAATCACCCATCCAAGCGCTATTGACCGTTGGGTGCTTTCGCAATGCCATAGCCACGGCCTTGATGACCATATCATTAAAGGATACTTTTACACCATCTAGGCTATTGAGGCCTTTGCGCGTTGCTATCGCTGCATCCATGTCTATATCAAGGGTGAGGTAGAAGTGCGGGGCAGTGAATTTACTTTCAGCCAAACGACGTGCAATGGTTTTGCGCATTTGTGAAATTGGCTCGTCAGTATAAGAAACTGTACCTGCTGGCGCAGCACTAAACGAAGGAGCGTTGTTAGCAGGTGTATACGGCACATAATGATCAATATCTCTTTTTACTATGCGCCCATTCTCGCCTGTCCCAGCAACAGCATCAATGGAAATTCCACGCTCAGCCGCCAATTTTTTGGCTAAGGGAGAGGCCAGTACTCTGTCAGAATTGCTTGCTATTGGCGCCGCTATTGGCGCGGAAGCAGCGGCTGCTATCGGTGCCGGTGCCGGTGATGGAGTAGGAGATGGAGCAGGGCTTGGTTCAGGAGTGCTTTTCGCTTGTGGCTCGGCTACCTGAGTAGCGGCACCAGGGGCGTCTTCGGCCGCAGCGGCAAGCACAGCTGTAATATCCTCGCCAGCGGTTCCAATAATGGCTAATACACTATTAACGGGAGCGGCCTGTCCGGTAGGTACGCCGATATGTAAGAGTACGCCATCGTAAAATGACTCAAATTCCATGGTGGCTTTGTCGGTCTCAATCTCGGCAAGTACTTCACCTGATTTGACCTCATCACCAACATTTTTATTCCATGTCGCCACCACACCTTCAGTCATGGTGTCGCTTAATTTGGGCATGTATACTACTTCAGCCATTTTTTTAATATTTTGGTTTAGTATTCTTTGATATAAGGGTAGTCAGCTTGCACGTAAACATCTTCGTAAAGTTCATGAGCTTCTGGATATGGTGAGTTTTCAGCAAAGGATACAGATTCTTCTACTTCTTTCTTAACCCATGCATCAATCTCGGCTAATTCTTGCTCAGAAAGCCATTTTTGGGACTTTATAACGCGCAAACAGTGTTCGATTGGGTCTTGTTCCATCCATTCGGCAACTTCATCTTTGGTGCGGTATTTTTGTGGGTCAGACATCGAATGCCCTTTGTAACGATAGGTACGGATATCCAACAGTGTAGGGCCTTCGCCACGACGCGCTCTGTCTGCTGCCTCTTCAATGGCTTCGTGCACACTTTCTGGGCGCATTCCATTGACCACTTTAGATGGCATGCCGTAGGAGAGTCCAATTTGGGATAAATCGGTAACATTGGTAGTGCGCTCAACGGATGTTCCCATGGCATAGTTGTTGTTTTCAATAATGAAAATGACAGGAATTTTCCAGTTCATAGCCATATTGAAAGTCTCATGGAGCATCCCTTGACGCACGGCGCCATCGCCCATTGAAACGAAAGCAACGTTTTTGGTTCCTTTATACATTTCGGCAAAGGCTACGCCGGCACCCATTCCAATTTGTGCACCTACAATGCCGTGTCCGCCCATGAAATTTACTTTTTTATCAAAGAAGTGCATCGAGCCGCCTTTTCCTTTTGAGCAACCAGTACTGCGTCCGTAGAGCTCAGCCATCAAGACTCTTGGGTCGGTACCCAAGGCAATCGGATGCGCATGATCTCGGTAAGCTGTCATGTGCTTGTCATCTTTATGACAGGCACTTGCAGTTCCAACCACAATAGCTTCTTGGCCAATGTAGAGGTGACAAAATCCACCAAATTTTTGTTGGATGTAGAGCTGACCTGTTTTCTCTTCAAATTTGCGGATCAAGAGCATGTCCTTGTACCACTTCACATAGGTTTCTTTTGAAAACTTTGGTTTCTCTGAACTTTTTACGGCTTTTGCGCACATATGATCTGAATTTAGTGGTCACAAATATACAAATGATTCACAAACATTGTTCAAAATGTCAAAATTACACTAAGTGATATTTTGTATTTGATTTTTAGCTCGAAAAACTAAGTAGATTCCAGCAATTACCAAAGGAATACTGAGCAATTGGCCCGTATTTAGAGGTAAGGAATAATCCCTGGCAGTTTGGCCTAATTTGAAAAATTCGCAAATGATGCGCGCGCCAAAAATGAGGATCAAGAAACTTCCAAAGACAAAGCCTGGTTGCTGCCATTTTTTGAGTTTCCAAAAAATATAGAGCAATATCCAAAAGGAGATAAAATAACAGATGGCCTCGTACAATTGGGCAGGATGTCTAGGGGTGGGGTCATAAGTACCGATGGCCTCATTCCAAAAATATTGAAATTCAAAAGCCCAAGGCACATCAGTTACGTAGCCAACCATTTCATGATTGATTAAGTTCCCCAGGCGGATAAAAGTTCCGGCAATGGCAATGGGAGCTGCAATGCGGTCTAGGATCCAAATGTAGGGGCGTTTGGAAACTTTTTTGGAAAAAATAAATAGTGTAATCAAAATAGCAATGGCCGCTCCGTGGCTTGCCAGACCACCTTCCCAAATTTTGATAATGTCCATTGGGTGAGAAAAATAACCGGTCTCTACAATCCTTCCATCTGCCATTTTATCCCAGTAGGGGCCATAAAATAATACGTGGCCAAGGCGCGCCCCGATGATGGTTGCAAAAACCATGTAGGTAACTAATGTATCGAGAATTTTATCTTCAATTTGTTCTGCTTTGAACATTTTACGAATGACAAAATACCCCAAAACTATACCCGAAACAAAAAGTAGGCCATACAAATTTGGAGTACGCCAGCCTTCAATGAGTTGTGAATCAACACCCCAAGAGATAGAAAATATCATGTGTTAGAATTTTTAAGTGCTTGTTGGATAAGTGCTTGTGGTTTTTCTTTATTACCGAGAAAAGGAAGGGCCTCAGAACGACCTTTTTTAAAGATCAAGTTGCTTTTATTTTGGCCTTTTCTCAATTCCTTTTGAACTTCTATGGGCAAATGAATGGTTTTTTGACAAGCATCGCTGCAGCAGTTCTCCATTTTTTGCTTGCACTGCTCACATTGGATAAATAGCAGGTGGCAGGCATCGTTGACACAATTGGTATGCGTGTCGGCCGGAGCTCCGCATTGGTGGCATACGGCGATGATGTCAGGGGTAATGCGTTCGCCACGGCGTTCATCAAAAACAAAATTTTTACCGATAAATTTATTGTCGATCCCTTTTTCTTTGCAGTCATTGGCATATTTAATGATGCCTCCCTCTAGCTGGTGCACATTTTTAAAACCACGGTGTTTGAACCATGCCGATGCTTTTTCGCAGCGAACGCCTCCTGTGCAGTACATCACGATGTTTTTGTCTTCATTGCCTTTAAGGACAGTTTCTTCAATGTAAGGCAAGGATTCGCGAAAAGTGTCGACATCAGGCAAAATCGCTCCTTTGAAATGCCCAACCTCCCATTCGTAGTGGTTGCGAAAATCGATCAATAAGGTATTTGGGTCATCGGTGAGCTGGTTAAAGGCAGCTGCATCGAGGTGTATGCCCTTGTTGGTTACATCGAAGGTAGTGTCGTTGAGGCCATCGGCTAAAATTTTTGACCTTACCTTGATTTTTAATTTTAAAAAGGGGAATTCTGCCTCTGCGTCATCTACGGCAAAATTAAGACGCAGGCCATTGAGAAAATCAATTTGATATAATTCTTCACGAAAACGACCCAAATATTTGGTAGGGACTGCAATTTGTGCATTGATACCTTCTTTGGCAACATAGGTGCGGCCAACGATATCCATAGCCGACCAGTTTAAAAAAAGTTCATTTCTAAAGGCGATTGGGTTGGTGATATGTGCGTATTGATAGAAAGAAATCGTGACATATTTGTGTCCTATGGCCGATAGTTGACTTTCTAAAGAAGCCCTATCGAGTGTATTCCAGAGTTGCATTTTTTGAGACATCAGACCGCCACATTATGTTCGCGCAAGGCATCATTGAGCGAGGTTTTTAAATCAGTTGAGGCCTTTCTTTGACCAATAATGAGTGCACACGGTACTTGGTAAGCACCAGCTGCAAATTCTTTGGTGTACGAACCAGGAATCACGACCGACCTTTCTGGAACATAGCCATTCATTTCTGTGGGTGTTGGGCCTGTAACGTCTATTATTTTCGTCGACTTTGTCAGCACGACATTGGCTCCCAATACCGCTTCTTTACCGACTCTAACACCTTCTACAACAATACAACGCGACCCTATGAAGGCTCCATCTTCAATGATCACTGGTGCGGCTTGCAAGGGCTCAAGTACGCCACCAATGCCAACTCCGCCACTCAGGTGCACATCTTTTCCAATTTGGGCACAACTTCCTACAGTGGCCCAGGTATCTACCATGGTTCCGCTATCGACGAAGGCACCAATATTGATATAAGAGGGCATCATAATTACCCCTGAAGCCAAATAGGCTCCATAGCGAGCAATGGCATGAGGAACAACGCGGACCCCTAAATCTTTGTAATTTCTTTTGAGTGCCATTTTGTCGTGGAATTCAAAGGGCCCTACCTCGATGGTTTCCATTTGGCGGATAGGAAAGTAAAGTACCACGGCTTTTTTCACCCATTCATTCACTTGCCAAGTACCATCCGCTTTAGGCTCAGCCACGCGTAATTTTCCTTTATCGAGTGCTTCAATGACTTGTTCAATGGCTTGAACTGTTGATTTTTCTGACAGCAGCTCTCGGTTATCCCAAGCTGCTTCAATGATTTGTTGCATTGTTTTGTTTTGGTATTCGTATTAATAAAATAAGGCCCAGAAGGAAGAAAATAACCAAAGCCAATATGGAAGTTCGGATATCTAGCATGCCCTCAATAATTCCAAAAGTGAGGGTTCCTATGGCCAAACCAATTTTTTCTGCGAGGTCATAAAAACTGAAATAGGAAGTGAGGTCTTTGGTCTGGGGCAGCAACTTTGAATAGGTAGATCTTGACAAGGATTGTATACCTCCCATCACCAGACCAACCACAGCGGCTGCGATGTAAAATTGCCACGGATACCAAACAAATTGGTAGACAAACAAACAAAGTAAAATCCAAATGAAAATAGCGACACCCAATGCCTTGTAATTTCCAATCCATTTAGAGACTTTTGACATAACAAAAGCACCCAAAATACCAATGAATTGAATGATTAGAATAGATACAATGAGGTCCGTTTGTTTGATGCCAATCACTTCTTTGTTTGCAAAAGCAACGGCCATGACCATTATCGTCTGAACGGCCATATTGAACATAAAAAAGGAGCCTAAATAACCTTTTAATTCTTTATTTTTCCGTATTTGTTTCCAAACACCAAACACCTCCTTATACCCTTTGCCAATCAAGTTTTTTTGGTCTGTTTGAGATGCTTTTGTGCGCGGTAAGCGTGAAAAAGAAAACAGCGCAAAGCTAATCCACCAAAGGCTTACCAATGGAAAGGCCCAGCGAATGTCAATGACTTTGGTAAATACGGTTAAAATAAGTACAATAATCAATAATGTGGAGCTACCGAGATAACCCATAGAAAATCCACGGGCTGAAACACGATCGTGGTCTTTGGGATCAGCAATGTCAGGTAAGTAGGCATTGTAGTAAACCAAACTGCCCCAAAAGCCAATAGATCCAAAAAAAAGCGGAATGATGCTCCATCCAATATAAAACGGACTTCCCTCGAGTGCGTAGCGATCGGCATGAAAAAAATACAACAATGCACTAGATATTGCTCCTAAAAAACAAAAGAACTGCATGAATGATTTGCGCTTTCCACCTGCATCAGCAATCCCTGACAGTAGTGGTGAAATAAGCGCCACAACAATGTAAGATAAGCATATGACATATGCATAGAATTCTGTGTTATGAAATTCGCGTCCAAGAAAAGATACCGTATCAAAGATGGTGCGTCCAGAGTCGTTTTTAACGCTTGTTTGCGTTTCGTAAAGTATAGGAAAGATGGCAGAACTTATAATGAGCGGGTAAACCGAATTTGCCCAGTCATAGAAGACCCAACCTGTGATGATGCGCTTATTCCCTTTCTCCATTGTAATTCAAAATTAGGGAAATATCTTTACTCGTGAATCTCAATGTTATACTTCGACAATAAACCGTGCAGTTGCAGGCGGTTAATTTTGGCTTTTTCAATATGATTTTGATCAGGATCTAAAAAGAGCCCCTGTGTGGCTAAGAGATTTGCTTTGCGCAAATCGGTGCGCTCAAAGACAACATCCTGTAAGTTTGATCCTTCGAAACTAACCCCCTGGGCCTTGACTTCTGAGAAGTCTGAGCCTAAAAGATTACAGCAAATAAAGCTACAATTTTGAAGCTGCATTTGATAAAATGACGCATGATTCATTTGGCAATTGAGGAATTGACAAGAAAAACCAAAGGGATTTGCATCATCAAAGTGCAAGCCCAGTAATTTACAACTTCTAAAGGTAATGTCTTGAAAAATGGAACCTTGTAAACTGCAATTGGCAAGGTTGCAATTATCAAAAGTACAGGTAATGAATTTAATCGATTTTAGCGATAATGCGGTAAAATCTATGTCTTTGAAAGTACAGAATTCATAGCATGAATCAGCAATAAAATCAAGCGCTTTGTCAAATTCTAAATTGTAAAAGTCTTTATTCATTCTTTGCCTTCAAGGAAATCTTGTAGATAGACAAATGGCGCATTTAATTTGCCTTCTGAGGTTGTTTGGCTCGCTCTGTCAATGATTTGATTTGGATCAGGCCCTAGTAAAACAGGAAAAACATGTCTGAGTAATTCAGCCCCAAAATCCATAGATGCATCTTTGGGCAATTCACAAGGAAGGTTGTCTACGGCCATGACCGCAATCGCCTCTGTATGCCGAAAATCGACCTCTTGATTGGTGTGAGGATTGTAGCCATAAATGGCATTGTCTATTTTGCTTGGGCGAATGGTGCAAGCAATTGGCCCATTGATGTCACATGAAATATCGGCAACCACCTTGAGTGAAGATTTTTGATTGACTAACATTGCTCGGGTCAAAATCTTTGGAGATTGCGCCGACCAGAAATGACAAGGTATATAAAGTTCACTTTTATTAGCAAATGGCTCAAATGTACTTTGGTAAATCGATGGATTTGCATAAAATTCAGCCTTGTCAAAACCAGCATCAGTAATTCTTGCAAAGTAATGGTGAGTATCTAGGTGTGTATATACAGGCCCATTGAAGTTTTGCGATAAATAATCTGCTGCACTCACTTCTTTGATAGGCAGTAAGGCTAAGATTTCTCTTGCACCATTACCTACACGTCCAAAGCCAGTTAATATTGCTTTGAAATCATCAGGGAGAATGACTCTTTTTAATTCTGCTTCTACTTCCTTGCGGTCGGCACAAAGGTGTGCTGCTTTGAGTGTGTATAAACCAGTTTTCAGGCCAAAGGTTAAAAATGCATTGTAGGCTCCCACAATGCCTGCATACCTTCCAAAACCTATAATTCGTTTGTTTTGCGCATCCTTGAGCACCTCATAATCTATGAGGCGAATTTTCTTTCTAATTATTTCTTGAAGTAAGGCCCGATTATAGGCTTGTTTTTTAATGGTATGTGAGAAGAATAGATAGGTTTTATTGGCAAGCAATGCCTCTTTGGGCACCTCCTTGACCCCAAGTAGGATATCGCAATGGCTCATATCTTCTTGGACCGCAATCCCTAATTCAATATATTGTTCATCTGTAAAACAACGTATGGGACTCGTTTGAACCGTAATTCTAATATTTGGATATTGTGCTTGAAGCTCTTTACACTGTTCTGGGCTCAAAGGCACTCTGAAGTCATGGGGTACTTTTCCCTCGCGAATAATACCGATGTTGATGATGGACATGCTGGGAGAATCTGATTAATTGAGGTAATTATCGATGAACTCTCGAACACAAGCATCACCACCTTTTTTATTTAGAATGATATCTGAAATACTCTTTATTTTGCTCACAGCAGATGCTGGACAAACGGCAAGACCAACGGCTTGCATCACTTCAAGATCGTTGATGTCATCACCAATCATGGCTACCTCTTGGAGTGCAATGCCAAGCTCTGCACACCACTTTTGAAGTATGTCTAGTTTAGGTTCTCGGCCCACATAGACTTTGTCGATGCCCAACATTTGGGCCCGATCTTGCACCATATGTGAGGTGAAACCCGAAGAAATGATACCAATTTCAATGGCTTTTGCCTTGCTTAATTCTAGGAGTGCCATACCGTCATGGGTGTGGTAGCGCTTCATTTGATCCCCATTCTCTGAAAAATACATGCCGCCATCAGTCAAGACACCATCAACATCCAATAGAAGCATTTTAATGGCTTTGATTTTCTTGTCTAAACTGTTTTGTGAAAACAAGGGCTTGAAAAGCAAAGCTTGTAGGTCTAGTTGATATTCTTCACAAATGGCCTCGAGGTCATAGACGGTTAGTTCATGCACATTTTCAACGTCTAGATCAGCTAAAAAATCGTCGAACTCAATGCCGTTTTTCTTACAAATACTTTTGATATTTAATTCAAGCAACATAACTATACTATTTTATATCCTACGCTTTGCGCTACTTTTTGAATGTCAGCATGCAGTTGTTTGAATGCCGGATAATCGAGTTGTTGCGAGGCGTCTGATTTTGCCACTTTGGGGTTAGGATGAGCTTCAATTAACAAGCCATCGATTCCCATAGCTACACAAGCTCGCGCGAGTGGGTTTACACCATATGCATAGCCCATGGCGTGTGAAGGGTCTAAAATGATTGGCAAGTTGGTATGCTCTTGTAACCAAGCTACCCCACATAAATCTAGGGTGAATCTCGTGCCGGTTTCAAATGTACGTATACCGCGCTCGCAAAGCACTACATTTGGATTGCCTCCAGATAGGACAAATTCAGCAGCCTGCACAAATTCTTGAAGTGTGGTGCCAAATCCGCGTTTGATGAGTACTGGTTTTTGTGTTTTGGCACAAGCGCGCAATATGCCTTGATCATACATGGCTTTTGCTCCCACTTGAATGATGTCGGTATGTTCGATAATTTGCGCAATGTGGGTTGCATCTCTAGCTTCTGTAATGACATTCAAGCCATAATCTTGGCGCATCTTTGCCAATAACTGCAGCCCTTCCAATCCCATACCTTGAAAAGAGTAGGGGCTAGTGCGCGGCTTGTAGGCACCGCCTCGTAGCGTGCTTAAGCCCATTCCAACGAGTAGTTCTGCGGCTCCTCGCAGCTGTTCTTCAGATTCAACTGAACAAGGGCCACCAATCAAAATGGTATGGTTGCTTTTTCCGCCAATAGTCACATTTCCAAAATTAACGCTACGTTTTTCTTGCTGAAATTTTTTAGAAGCCAATTGTATGTCATTGGCAAAAATCCAAAAATTGGCAGCATGTGCTTCTAGGTCTTGGGGCACTTCCTTTAGTGCACTCCCGGTAATGAGGTAGGCCTTGTCTTGGTAGTTGATATGGAAGGCTTTGACTTTTTCTGCCAAGTCAGAAGCCGAAGCTTTGGCACTTTCTTTAAGTTCGATGATCATAATTCTGCTTTGATCAGGTTTGAAAATTGGACAATTCCTTTGAGCTGCCTATTGGCATCAATTACTGGTAAATACAGCACAGCAAAAGGACTATTTTTTATCAGATGCAATAATTCAACCACTGTTGAATTTTCGTCGATACAGATGGGATGCTTATTTATTAGATCCTCAACCTTAAGTTGGTCAAGATGATCGATATTCTTGAGCAGGGCTTTGCGAATGTCTGCACTCGAGCACAAACCCATGAGTTGTTGCTCGGCATTGATAGCCATCGCCACCCCCATTTGCCCTTGTTCAACACATTCTAGTATATCCTTAACACTAGCTGTAGACCATGAAAATTGCGGGGTTTCGTCGAGCGGAACCATAAAATCCCTGACCTTGTATGCCGATCCAATGCTGCGTTTGGTAAGGTTCATGAGTGCATTGCCAACACTAGGTTGTTTGAATAAATAAGACCCCGAAACAGCCGTGCTCACACCCATTTGGCGCAAGATAAATGAAACTTCAGGATTCACGCCTCCGTCTACGTGTATTGACTTATTTGCAAAACGCTTTCTAAAAGACCTGATTTTATCAAAATTCTGTTTGTCAAATACCCCACCGGATTGCCCTGGGATAGTGGCCATAATTAGAATAAAATCGAAGTCGGTGTAGGGTTCAAAAACATCAATTGGCGTTGGGGTAATGATCGAAAGACCTTTCTTGCCCAGAACCTCTTTGGGTATTTGAAGTTTGTGCTTAAGTGGTTCGGCTTGAAAGGTGAGGTATTCTACTGGGTTAGCAAGTAGCAGCGGATAGAATTTCTCTGGATCAGAAGTAATGATATGTAGGTCAATAGGCAATGAACAGAAGGTGCGAATGTGTTGGATATCTTCAAACACACCAAGATCGTCATTGCAATCGATGTGAAGTAAATCAACTTGATGAGCCACTAAATCGGCAATGACCGCTTCTAAAGGCCGGGCTGCGTCTGAATAGATAGATGCTGAGATTTTCATGGTGGCAGCAAAAAAAGATGGGGTAAGCTACTTTTATCGCACCGCTACAACCTCTTACCTTTGCTACATTCCTGTCCTGGAGGATTCAGAGGGAGCTGGTCGTAAAAGACTTACCCCATGCAAAAATAACGAATTCTTGGAATTCTATGCAATAATTGCTTTGTTCAATAATGAAATCATTGCCAAGGTGACAATAAATAGCTGAGTGGCTGTCTCTTCGGAGAGGGCAGAACCGTCCGCATCCTCTTCTGAGACTTCCATTGCCATGAATTGTGCTAAGAATGGTTGATCACAAAATGATTCAATAATTTCTTCGTCTTCACTTTCGAAATACTGATCTAACATGTCAAAGAAGGGTTCTTCTAGTTCGTCGATGTGGGCTTCAGTAATGGTTTGAAGTTCAATGCCTTCTTGTTTGAATGCTTCTAAAATGAGGCAAAAGTAATAAATCAACAAACCTTCAAGGTCTTCATTTTTGTACTCTTCTGGTGCGGTCATGACATAGCCAAGCAGTGCTGATTGTGCGTCGGCATAGCGCTCTGTTACATTTTCTAGTTGATCGTCTGTAAGGTTATCTACAACCTCTATGGCTTTTTCAATGGCCCCTAAAGAAACTTGCTTCATGTACTAATTTTCTACAAAGGTACGTGAAATCCGCGGAGTTTCTTTATGTAACTTCTGCTACACAACAATTAAGAAGACTGTCATAATTTTGTCTTCGTAATGAACAAGATACTTCGTACCGAAAAATACTTTACAGCTCTAGGTTATGTTCTCGGGGCAATTTTGGGATACATCTATTTTAAGATGTTCCCTTGCACCACAGGGTGTGCCTTGCGCAGCACCCCCTATGCAACAATTCTATTTGGTACTTTGTTAGGTGGGAGTGTCTTTCAATTTATTTTCGAACGTATACAACTTAAAAATAAAAAAAATGTCAAAAACAATCATTGATGTGCGTACACGCGCAGAGTTTGCAGGAGGCCATGTAGCTGGTTCAATAAACATTCCACTCCAAGAAATTACCGGCCATATAGAAGAAATCAAAGCTATGGCACAACCCATCATCTTTTGCTGTGCATCGGGCAACCGCTCCGGGCAAGCGACGCATTATTTTCAATCTATAGGGGTGGATTGCCAAAACGGCGGATCATGGATGGAAGTAAATTTTTTAGTAGCTCAAAATTAAATCATGTCCTTACTTAAAAGACTATTTGGCGGTACGAGCGTCGATTTTGCGGAGCTAGTCAAGCGAGGAGCTGTGATTATTGATGTGCGCACCCCTGCAGAATATAAAGGCGGGCATATCAACGGATCAGTAAATATTCCATTGCAATCTTTGCAGGCCAATTTGGGAAAAATCCCAAAAAACAAAACTATCATTACATGTTGTGCATCAGGAATGCGCAGCGGCAGTGCCAAAAGTATTTTGAAATCTGCGGGCTATGATGTCCACAACGGAGGCGGATGGACAACCCTCAGAAGTAAAATTTAACGAATTCAAAGTAATAAAAAAGGCGGCCTCTAGGCCGCCTTTTTTCGTTGCGATTTATTTTTACTTGTTGTTTTCAATAATATAGGTCAGTACTTTTTCCATCAGGTGGGCACGGTCTTTGCCGCCCACATTGTGAGGGTGCATTGGATAAACAAAATAATCGGCCTGCACACTATTATCAACAAAAGACTTAAGTAGGGCTTCGTTGTGCTGCATCACTACCACATCATCTACCGTACCGTGAATGAGTAATAATTTACCTTTCAAATTTTGGGTGTGGTTCAATAATGAATTGGCCATGTAGCCTGCTGGGTTTTGTTCGGGGCGGTCCATATAGCGCTCGCCGTACATTACCTCATAAAATTTCCAATCCGTAACGGGCCCACCTGCGACACCAACGTTGAATACACCTGCTTGGCGCAACATCAATGAGCTTGTCATGAATCCACCAAATGACCACCCGTGAACCGCCATGCGTGTTCCATCAACAAAAGGCAAAGATTTTAAATATTCCACCCCGGTGAGTTGGTCTTCCATTTCTACGGTGCCCAATTGACGGTGAATTTGACTTTCAAAAGCAAAGCCTCTTTCGCCTGATCCTCGATTGTCAAGGGTAAATACGATATATCCTTGATTTGCCATCCAGTGCATCCAAAGATTGGCCCCAGCCAAAAAGCTGTTGGTCACCATCTGAGCATGTGGGCCGCCATAAACATAAACCAATACAGGATATTTTTTTGTTTCATCGAAATCTGCAGGCTTGATCATGCGGTAATAAAGTGCCGAGCCGTCTTTTGCTTTGATATTGCCAATTTCAGTAGTTCCGATGTTGTAGTCAGAAAGTTTGTCTGGAGAATCTTGTAAAAGTTTAGCCATTTTACCATTGAGGGTCATGATGTATTCTTTGTTGGCCACCTCTAAACTGCTAAACCCATCGTAATAATACCCTCCAAGATCGCAGAGCTCAAAACGGTGTGTTCCTTCAGCTTGGGTCAGTAAGCGATTGTTGCCTTTTAAATCACATTCATAAATGAGCGTATTGCATGGATTTGGGCCTGTGGCGCTGTAGTAGATTTTCGTGTTGGGAGTTAGCGGGCCATCAGCACTGGCCTTTAAAATGTCTTTGAGAACAAATTTATTTGATGTAACTGTATATTTAAGTTCTCCGTCAATACCAACTAAATAGAGATTATTAAAACCATTCTTTTCCGAAATCCAGAGGAAATCATCAGCATTTGAGCTCGGGAAAAATGCGGGGTGTTCAGGTTCTACCCATTTGTCGTTTTGCTCTTCCCAAAGGGTGCGCACCAGTTTGCCTTTTAGGTCATATAAATAAAGCCACATGTGGTTTTGGTCTCTATTGACTTCTGCAACCAAAAGATACTTTTCACTAGGGGTGAAGGCCACATTAGTTAAATACGAATCTTCACCAGAAATTGGCTTGATAAAAACCGTTTTTTTTGTTTTTAAGTTGTAAATGCCCACACGAGGTTTTTCAGATGCTTGCCCTGCCATAGGGTATTTGATAAACCTTACAGCGCCAGGTGTTTGGTTGATATCTAGTAGGGGATAATCGTGTACCTCGCTTTCATCCTTTTGATAAAAAGCCAATAACGCACCAGTGTTTGACCAAAAAATTCCTTCTGAGATGCCAAATTCGCTGCGCGCATAGGTTTGGCCTGAAACAATATTTTTGTCTTGGTTTTTGGTAACCGCGCGGCCATCAACATATAAATTGTTATCCATGGTGTAGGCCAATCGCTTACTCGAAGCATGAAAATGCACATTCTCAGCGCCTTCGGGTACTTTATGAACACTCCCCGTTTTGCTAACAACGTTGAAAAGCGCATAAACACTTCCGCCGTCTGAAACTTCCAGTACATCCTTGCTTACCCATTGAGTAAAACCCAAGTGCGCAAACGAGGTATTTAACTTTTCATTGATTTCTCTAACTGATGTAAGTTCGGAAGCTTTTTCAGAGGCTACACTACTCGTCTGCAACGATTGCCAATCGCCACTACAAAAAGAATAGGTATCCGTTTGCGGTATCCATTGAAAATTATTGATGCGAGTAGGCGAGAGTGCGCGTTGTTTTAAGACTGATTCCTTGAGGTCAAATGATTTTTTTTGTCCGAAACTGATAAGCGTGACAGATAAAAATACAAGAGAGAAAAAGAGTTTCATTTACGTTGAATAAACTGATTGAAAAATAATTCTAGAGGTCTGCCGACCTCATAACACTTCAAAAGTAATTGATCTAAATGAGGATCTAAAATACTTTCTGCTTCAAAAGTGCTATAAAAGTAAAACTGCTTATTGAAAAGCAAAGGCTCTTTTGTCGCTGCGTCTTGAAAATATTTATCAATTTTCTTATTCTTTTCACCATGGATGGTTCCAAAAACTTCTTTAAAAGCCTTATTACTTATTAACTTTTGAAAGGTGTTGAGTTCGCTGGCAATACCTTCTCGAAGGGCATATAAATCGTCTTTATCTATTTCATACACGCCGCCATAGGCCCTAGCGTGTTCAGGAGTCAGTTCAAAATAAATGCCATGAATAGAGCTACTTTTCTTTCCATTTGGCGATATCACGGCCGAGCACATTGTTTTGTAGGGCGTTTTGTCTTTTGAGAAACGGATATCCCGATTGATACGAAAAATACAGTCACTTGCTTTCAAGTCTTTGAAAACAGGCTCCTTCTTTGCCAGTTCATCGATCAAATGCTGCGTAAAAGCCTTGAAAGGTTCTTTTACGCTTGTTTCATAGCGCTTTCGGTTGGCATCAAACCATTCTTTGTGGTTATTGGCCGCTAGTTCTTTGAAGAACTCGAGGTAGTCAGATGTAAAAAAAGACATTTACCTAATCAAATTTACATGCCCATGGAAGTCAAGTACTTCTTGGGTTTGTAGGGTTTCTAATTTGAGCTTCCACGTGTAAGTACCAATTGGACAATCCAGTGCATCTGGGCCATAGGTTCCGTCCCAGCCGTAAGCAGGGTCATGGCTTTCAAAGACGAGTTCACCCCAACGGTTGTAGATGTAGAATTCCATGTAAGTACGCTTCATGCCTTGCGAGAGTATAGGGTAGAAGGTCTGGTTCTTTTCGTCGTCATTAGGCGTGAAAGTATTTGGTACATAGAAGATCAGTTCTTCGTAGACATGAATATCTACAGATGCCGTATCAAAACAACCCACTTCGTTGTAGGCAGTCATCAGTACGTGGTAGTCGGCACCTTCCATAGGGTAGGTGTAGGTCGGGTTGTCATCGTAGCTGATGCCGCCGTCGCCCATTTGCCAAATGTAGGAAATGGCGTGCTGCGAGGAGTTAGAAAACTGCACCGTAGGGTTCAAGGCATTGACACTCATCGGCGAAGCACCGATAAATGCAATTGGATTTTCGTAAACACAAACATAATCGTTATAGCTTTCCTGAGCCACACATCCCTCTGGGCTTGTTACGGTAAGTGTGACGTCATAGCAGCCGGCTTGGCCATAATAGTTCGTCACATTCCCAACTTGAGCAAGGGTTTGCCCATCACCAAAATCCCAAACCATTTCGCTCGTGGCTTGGTAATTGGCATAGAAGGTAGCATTTAAGTTACCACAGCCAATCGTATCCATGGTATAGAAACTCGCATCTGGCATTTTATTCACAAGTATTGTAGTGGAGTCTGCAGCCGAACAATTGTTTGTAGGGTCCGTACCGACTAACATGACTTGGTAAGTTCCAGAATTATCATAGATGTGTATGGGTAAAAAGTCAACTGAAGTGCCTCCGTCGCCGAAGCTCCAATCAAAATCAAAAGTAGGGTCAGAGAGGTTCACAAACTGAATGTTCTCTTCTGAACAAAGCGGGCTAGTCAAAATACTGAAGTCTACAACGGGTTGGTCATAAACCGTAACTAGAATACTATCCATATGCCCCCAGCAGCCATTAGCATAAAGTTGCACTTCATAAATCAGCGTATCATCTTGGCCCGAGGTGTTGATAAGTAAATCATTGATATAGCTGCCCGAAATATTCGCTGTTGTTTCTCCATCGATATCCATATTAAATACCCCATTCCATATGGTGGTGGTAGGAACAATAGCCGGATCCAAGACAATATTGGTAAATTCACCCGAACAGATAACCGTATCGTTGTTATTGATTGTTGGCAATGGAATCACATTGACCGTAATAGGTAAGTCATAGGCATTGCATTGCCCATTCAAGCTATAAACGTCCACGGCGTAAAAAACTTGCTGCACCTGATTTGATGCGTTGATCAGCACATCGGTAATCACATTTGAATTTTGAACCGTTGTAGATTCACCCTGTACCAAGCCATTGTCTAATGCATACCAACTGTAAGTAGCATTGACAGTAGAGGCTAAATTCAAATCAAGTGCATCTTCGCTACATAAGTCTATAGTCGTTGCATTGGTGAGCTGAATCGCTGGATAAACTAATACCGTTATGAGCTCCGGAATACCAGCGCAGGCATTTGGCGAAGATATCATGTCTATGTAATAGGTCACATACTGATTAAATGGCGTGTTGTTCACCAAAATATCACTGATATAGTTGCCGACCGTGGCAGTGGTGGTTTCGCCACTGACATTTGGATTGTCAATGGCGTGCCAAATAATGGTGGCCGGGTAATTGGTTTGTAAGAATATATTCGTAAGCTCATTGCTACATATCTGAGTATCGAGAGGTGTAATTTGCGTATCAAGAACTATATCCGGCACAACCTCTACAGTAAAGTCTAAATCAACGCCAATACAACCGTTATTTGATGTTGGCGTGATTGTATATTCGACATATTGCAGTGCAGAGGTAGTATTCTGTAAAGTATTCAAAATATAATTTGAATTGATAGGGCCTACAGATTCGCCATTTACATTCGGGTTGTTTTGTGCACCCCATACAAAGGTTGACGGAATTGAAGCGGTTAATAATTCTGAAACTACATCTCCACTACAGATTGTCATGTCATTGATATTGTTCATCACAGGTTCTGGATTTACCAAAATCAGCCCTATGGGCCCATTATTCTGGCAGGCATTCAATGGCGTGCTGACACTCGCCTGAAAGAATACCTGCTGTGCAGAACTTGTAAAATTGATGAGGGTCAAAGAAGGTAGGGTGCTGCCGGTTCCGCTTGTGTTGGTAATGCCCCCAACACTAACAGGCGGGTTCACCAACTGCCACGTGACATTTGAATTCGCTGGCGTGCTGCTGATGTTCACCACGGCTGTGGGCTCACCAGAACAGACGGTTTGTGAGGCAATATCATAAGCAACGGTTGGTGTGGGTTCAACGGTAATGGTAAAGGACTCATCCTGCCCTAAGCACATGAATCCTGTGGTGCTGTTGACGTACTGAGGTGTAACGGTAATTGTCGCCGAGCTTGTCTGTGGGCCTGGGTTGTTTACATAAAAAGCACCAATATCTCCGCTGCCATTGAGTGGCAATCCAATGGAAGAATTGGTATTGGTCCAGACATAATTTGTACCGGTGCCATTCAATGACCATTCGTATGGATCAGTTAATTCACCTGCACAAAATACTTCATCGGGCACTGCTCCAACCACTGGTACAGGATTAACTAAAACGGAAAGTTGTAAATCTTGAGCATCACAACCCGTGACAGTTGAGGTGGCACCAATGGTGTAGTTGACCATTTGTGGCGTTGTAATCCCTGGAGAAAGAGTAAGTATGTCATTGAGTAAGGATACACTTTGGGTAGTAGCACTTACTCCGCCTACATTGGCTACTTGCGTGCCATACCATGTGAAATTTGCATTTTCAGTGGCCGCTAAAGTTAAGTTCAGTGGGTTTCCGCTACACATTTGTGCTGGGTTCACGTTGGTAATACTCAATGCTGGATGCACGGTTACCGTTATCAGTTGAGGAATTCCTGGGCAGTTGTATGGGTTCGAGACCAATTCAACTTCGTAATTTACCGTTTGGTTGTAAGCAGTGTTATTGATCAGCACATCATTGATGAAAAATCCTGTTTGCGTATTCGTGTTTTCTCCTTGTACATTGATATTGGAAATGGCCGCAAACTCAAAAACTCCTGGCAGGTTGGATTGCAGTTGGATTGCGGTTTGTTCACCACTACATATGGCAGTATCCAACAAGCTAATCAGTACCACTGATGGCACTACCTCCACATTAAAGCTTTCCGTTGGCCCCACACAGCCTAGGGGGAAAGAAGTCGGGGTAATGGTGTAAGTAACTGTCTGAAGGCTACTTGAAGTGTTCTGTAGGGTATTGAAAATAAGATTCGAAGAAATGGTGCCACTTGGTTGCCCACTTACATTAGGATTGGCACTGGCGCTCCATTCATAAGTAGAGAGCACATTGGCATTCAAGTTCACATTCAAAACATCGCTGCTACAAAGCGTAAGGTCATTGAGGGGAGTTAAGACTGGCGTTGGATCTACACTGATCGTGCCCAGTGCTCCGGTACCCGTACACCCCAGGAGTGGAGTAGTGGCTGTTGCTTGGAAATTGAATTGTGCCGAGCTGTTGGTGGTGTTACTGAGGGTCATAGTAGGTATATTCCCATTGCCACTCAAGGTGCTTACACCACCAATCACCATCGATGGATTTACAATAGCCCAACTGATATTCACCCCAGGGGTTGGAGAACTGATCACTACCTCATTGGTTGTGGCACCCGAACAAATACTTTGGGCAATTTGGCTGTATTGAATTGTTGGGATTGGTTCAATAGTGAAGTTGAAATTTTGGGTTTGCCCTGGGCAGCTCACTCCTGCATTGGTGTAGTAAGGGGTTACTTGAATTTGTGCTGTTGCATTGAGAGGGCCGTTGTTTTGTGCAGTAAATGCGCCAATATTTCCGCTTCCATTGGAAGGCAAACCAATGCTTGGGTTGGAATTGAGCCATGAATAACTAATGGCATTGTTTTGTACTCCTCCAAAGAAATTCACGGGTGCCGATTGGCCTTGGCTACAGAGTACTTGGTTGGCAAGCGGATTTAGCACAGGTGTAGGGTTCACTGTAATGCTGAATTGTTCAGGATTGCCCAAACAAGTCGTGTTGTTCAATGCAGACTGTGGTGTAACCGTGATGGTGGCTATTACTGGATTGCTGCTTGAATTACTAGTAATAAATGAACCAATACTGCCTGTTCCGCTAGCCAAAAGACCAATGCTCGGGTTAGAATTATTCCAATCAAAGGAGGTAGCTGTACCCGAAATGGAAATTAATCCACTTGCCTCATTGTCGCATAAAACAACGTCTTGAATGGGGTTAATTGACGGGCTAGGCAGTACGGTAATTTGGGTTGTGGTCGGTGTGCCCGCACATGTGGTGTTATTGTAGGTATATTGAGGCGTAATGACAATATTGGCCACATTATTAGTACTACCGGCAAAGGTGTTGAAGGCCGTAATATTTCCATTTCCACTCGCTGCAAGGCCAATGGAAGTATTGTTATTGATCCAGGTGTAATTGGTAGCATTGCCCACAAAATCAATAGGGGCAGTAGCAGTACCATTACACAGCACTTGTGGGCTTACTCCATTAATGGTTGGTTCAGGGAGGACATCAATGGCAAATAATTCAGGTACACCATAACAGGTATACCCCGCATTTGTAAATTCAGGTGTAACGTTAATGGTTGCGCTCAGCACTGAAGGCAGTGTGTTTTGTGTAATGAATGATCCAATCAAGTTGCTACCACTTGCGGCAAGGCCGATAGATGTTTCAGAGTTGGTCCAAGTGAAATTTGTGGCATTGCCAGAGAACATTAGAGCTGGTGAATTGTCATTGGCACAAAGCACCTGATCGAGAATAGCGTTCACTGTTGGTGTGGGATTGACAATAATCGAAAAGTCAATGGTTGGTGCTAGACAAGTAAAGCTGCCGATGTAATTTACCGGAGTTACTGTGATTACTGTACTCACGGGATTTTGACCCGTATTGATTGCATTGAAAGAAGGAATGGTTCCGGAACCTAGGTTGGCAGTTCCAATGCTAGGATTGCTGCTACTCCAATTGAGTTCAGAGGCGTTGCCAATGATACTAATCAGTCCAGTGGCATCTCCATTACAAACTACAATATCTGGCAAAGGCTGCACAGAAGGGGCAGGTAATACGGTTATTTGGGCTTGCTCAAACATCCCTTCACAGGTCTGCCCTGCATAAGTATACACTGGCGTCACTTCGATGGTTGCAGTCGTATTTGAGCCTGTTGCTGAAGTAACAAATCCAGGTATGTTTCCAGAGCCATTTGCTGCTAGGCCAATGGATGGAGTAGTGTTTGTCCAGTCAAAACTGGTAGCCACGCCTGTAAAGTTGATCGTAGTACTCACATCACCACTGCACAAACTTTGTGTAGCAGGCGAAAGGGCAACAGAAGGGTTCGGAAGAATTGTAATGGTAAAGGTTTCAATATCTCCAGGGCAAGTGGTTGGCGCATTAAAGGAAGGGGTCACACTTAAATTGGCAACAATGGGTTGGGTACCGTTATTAACTGCCAAGAATGCTGGAATAGAACCAGTTCCTGAAGCCGGAATGCCCAGAGCAGGTAAATCATTGGTCCAGTTGTTCATCAGAGCGGTGCCAAAGAATTGGATGCCGTTTACGCCCGTACCGTGACACAAAACCAAATCTTGCGGGTCTTGCACGTCTTGGTATGGGTTGACCATGATCGTAAACTGGGCTGGCGTGCCCGAACAAACCGTGTTGTAAATAGTTACTTGTGGCGTTACGGTAATATTTCCTGTAAGCCCAAAGTTATTCATGTTGGTTACCGTAAACGGTACAATATTACCAAAGCCGTTTGCTGCAAGTCCAATAGCTGGGTTGTCATTTTCCCAATAATAGGTTGTATTGGCAATAGTTCCGTTGAACTCAATTAGATCCGAGAGGTCACCATTACAATACAAGAATGATTCCACTGAATCAATATTTGGCACTGGCGCAACTATCACTTCAGCAAGGTTAGAAAGTTGTACATCACAACCATTGCCGCTGAGCGTCAGTTGGGCTTGGTAGTAGAAGGTACTTGAGACATTGAAAACGGGTGGCAGGTAAGTGGAATTGGTGGCTTGCCCAATGATAATTGGGTTGCCGTTGTCTACAGCGCTCCATTGATAGGATGGTGTGCCATAGCCGCCAGTGTATCCAATTTCAAGTGGCTGATTGAGGGTGGTGCCAAAGCAAATGGCTTGGTTGGCCATAGGTTGTAATGAAATAATTGGATCAGCATGGATGAGTACTTCTACCACCGCTGAGGTGATTGTTGTACAACTGATTGAAGGAAAACTAATGACACAATAATAATAGTTCGTACCAGCCGTTGTATTGGGCGGAAGGTAGGTAGCACTATTGGCCCCGATAATGGGTGTGCCGCCTGTATTGTTGTTCGTTGCAGAGCTATACCACTGGTAAGTAGGGTTGGTGCTGCCACCCGTATAGCCCACTGTTAGGTTGGCCAAGGTTCCTCCTACACAAGCTTCTTGGAAGCCAAGTGGCTGAGATGTAAAGTTTGGTGCGGCATTGGTTGTTATCATGGCCGGAGCCGATTGTACCAAACAACCCGTATTTGCGGCACCTTGGCTCACCACGCAATAGTAGTAGACCGTTCCGTTTGTGGTCACTGGTGGCGTAAAACTAGGTGCAGTTTCCCCAAGAAGTATTTGCCCTGAGGAGTTACTATTGACACTATTGCTATACCATTGGTAATCAAAATTACCACTCAGGCCGCCTCCGGCAGCAACACTTAGCGGTGCTACAGGTGTGTATCCATTGCAATAAGTGGCTGAAATTGGGTTGCTCACTGATGGGTCGGGCAATACAATTACTTCTGCGGTGTTTGATAGCACTTGATTACAGCCACTGCCACTTAAACTTACTTGTACAGCATAAGTAAAGGTTCCAGCTGAATTATACACAGGTGGGGTGTAGTTGGCATTGGTTGCCCCTGTAATTGGTGAATTGATACCGTTATTGACACTATACCACTGATAGCTCACGTTGCCGGTACCATATTGGTAGGCTACGGAGAGTGCTGCAGGAATAGTACCACCACTACAAATGGTTTGCGTTGCCAAAGGATTGGTCGTAATAACAGGATCTGCCACTACAATTACTTGGCTAATATTTGAAGAAATTGAAGAGCAACCACTTTGTGTAAAGCTGATATTGCAGTAGTAATAGATGGTGCCGGTGTTGGCCGTTGATGGAGTGTAAGTACTGTTCGTCTCGCCAGGTATGGCCACTCCACCAATGTAAGAATTCTGTGAATTGCTATACCACTGGTATTGTGGTGTGCCACTGCCGTTGGTATAGTTTACCGATAGAGGTGTAAGTGTACCATCCACACAAACGGTTTGTGTATTCAATGGTTGTGCGCTAATTGTTGGGGCTGTTGTGATTTCAATTGCTGCCAAATTTGAATTCACACTACAGCCATTTCCTTGATTCACCTGGCAATAGTAGTAAACTGTACCAACTGTTGTAGCCGGTGGAATATAGCTTGCTGCATTGGCGCCAGCAATAGCTGTACCACTAGTATTGTTGCTAACCGAATTGCTGTACCACTGGTATGTATATGGCACACTCACCCCGCCACTTGCCACTACCGTAAGTGGCACTGCAGTGCTTGAATTCAAACAATAGTTTGCATCCACGGGGCTTGTTAGGGTTGGGTCAGCCAATACGTTGATCTGTACGGTATTGGAAGTAGCTACACCACAGCCACTGCCGCTTAAGCTAATTTGTACCATGTAATTATAGGTACCTACCGTATTAAACACCCCAGGCATAAAATCAATGGCCGTTTCACCTGCGATTGGAGTGTTAGTTCCACCAACTACGCTATACCATTGAAACGTTGAGTTGCCCGTACCATTGGCAAAACCAACAGTCAATGGTGCTGATATACTGCCGCCCACACAAATTGATTGGCTGCTCAAGGGTTGGGTGGTAATACTAGGGCCATTAGTTACAGAAATGGTTGCTACCTCTGAAGTGAGTTGTGAACAAGTGGCTGAATTGGCAAAGGTCATGACGCAGTAGTAATAGTTGATACCCGTGCTAGCAGCCGCCCCAAGTGGGTAGCTTGCAGCAGTTGCGCCTGAAATTGGACTGCCACCGGTGTTGCTATTGCTTGTGTTGCCATACCACTGATAGCTTGGTGTGCCGCTACCTCCAGCATAGGCCACACTCAGCGCATTGAGGGTTCCGCCCAAACAAACAGTTTGGCTTTGCGGTTGTGAGGTTATAGTTGGGGTAGGTATGACCGTAATGGTATAGTTTTGTGACGTCCCCGTACAGGTTTTAGTTCCTGAAACATACGAAGGCGTGATGCTTACGGTGGCCGTAACAGGGCTTGCACCTGTGTTTGTGGCAATAAATCCTGGTATTGTTGCCGTTGAACCGCTATTGGTCAGGCCAATACTTGGGGTGTTATTCGTCCAAACGTAATTGGTAGCCACACCGCTTAAATTCACTGCCGCAACTGCATTGTTATGACAAACTACAATATTTGCTGGATCAATTACCGATGGTGTAGGTAAAACTTCAATATTGAACGATGTACTCCCTCCATTACAGCCATTACCACTGCCACCCGTAAATTGTGATGTTACTGTAATGGTTGCATCAATTGGAGTAGTGCTCGGGTTGGTAGCCACAAAAGATTGAATGGAAGTATTTCCGCTTCCCGCAATGCCAATACTCTGATTGTTGCTACTCCAAGAATATGTAGAACCACTTCCCGAGAAGTTGATAGGAATGCTGCTCTCCCCATTACAAAGCTGAACGTTGGGTATACTATTGATGGTGGTTCCTGGATTGATAGAAATGGTGAATTGCGCTGAAGGCCCAGTACAAGACTGCCCATTGAAAGATAAATTAGGCGTTACCGTTACCAAAGAGCTTGCCACAGAAGTCGTGCTTGAATTTGTAGCCGTAAATACAGGAATGTTGCCAGTTCCAGGGCCAGTCAAGCCAATGGCTGCATTGGCGTTGGTCCAAGAATAAGTTGCTCCCGTTACCGTTCCACTTATTGGAATAACTGAAGTTTGTTGACCGCTACAAAAATCTACGTTACTCAAGGTATTTACCTCTGGGTTTGGAGCTACCTGTATGGTAAAAGTTGAGGGGTTTCCTGGGCACTGCACATTGTTGTATGAATATTCTGGGCTCACTGTGACGGAGCCAGATATGGCCGTAGTGTATGGATTGGCAGTACTAAAACTTATGCTGCCATTTCCTGATGCATTTAAACCAATTTCTGTATTGTTATTGGTCCAATCGTAGCTGACATTGGTATTGATATTTGAGCTCAATGGTATGGAGGCCGCAGCACCATAGCAGAACGATAGCGTATTGACCGTATTCATTACCGGTATTGGGTTCACGGTAATCGTTGCACTAACAGGTGAGCCAAAACACTGCTCGCCATTGGTGGTCAAAGAGGGTGTAACGGTAATTAACCCTTCGGTAGGCGCTGTGCCACTGTTGATTCCGTTAAATGAACCAATGCTACTTCCCGAACCACTTAATCCAAGACCGATTGTGTTATTTGAATTGGTCCACGAAAATTCTGTACCACTCAAATTCGACGAAAAGTTAAGAGCCGAAGTTGGTGTGCCGGCGCAAATTGTTTCGTCGCTTAAAGGATTCATTACTGGTGTAGGGAGTACTACAATGTTAAAGGTATCAGGGGCCCCAGTACAGGTACTACCTGCAAATGTGAAACTTGGCGTAACAATGATTTCTGCTGTGATGGGCGCATTGGTTGTATTGGTGGCATTAAAAGAAAGAGAACCAGAACCTAATGCTCCAAGACCTATGGTAGGATTGTTGTTTGTCCAGTTGTATACAGTTCCTGCGACATTTGGTGTAGACGTGAACTGAACAGAAACAGGGTATTGTGCACAAACTTGTTGATCTGCAATTGGGTTGATATTTGGCATTGGATTTATTGTTATGCCAAATTCTTCGGTAGCCCCCACACAAGTTACATTATTGTTGGTATACGAAGGTACTACACTCACAGTTGATACGTTGGGCGCATTGGTGGTGTTTAAGCCAACAAAACTTGGGATCAAACCAACACCGTTAGGTCCTAATCCTGTTGTGGTATTGTTATTGGTCCAATTGTATACGGCAGTAGATAAATTTCCCGTAGGATTTACCGCTGTGGTGGTTTCACCAAGGCACCATCCTTGACTTGAAATGGAGTCAACGGTCGGCATCGGATTGATAGTAATTTCAAATTCTTCGATGTCACCTTCACACGTCACACCATTGTTGGTATATGTTGGCGTGACGGCTATTGTCCCTGAAATGGGCACCAAAGTGGTATTGGTAGACGTGAAATAAAAATCGCCTGTACCAGAGGGCTGTAAGCCTATGGCTGTGTTGGTGTTGGTCCAAACGTATGATGTGCTCCCTGATCCAGTGATTTGATTAAAACTTGTAAACTGATTGTAACCTGTTTCTGTTGCGCAATATGTGATATCCTGTACCGTATTGACATCGGGTTTTGGATTGACGGTAATGGCAAAAAATTCTGGGCTGCCAGGGCAGGCTACTCCTTGATTGGTATATATCGGAGTAACATAAAAATTTGAAGTCAATGGTATATTATTTGGATAACTCAAATTGTTCTCAGCAGTGAAACTCAAGCCAGGGCTTGTACTTGTACCAGAGGCTGCAACACCAATTTGCGTGTTGTCGTTGGTCCAATTAAAAGTCATTCCTGATGATATGTTCGCTGAAAAAGGAACCAAAGCTTGTTCATCTTCACAGAAAACAAATAACTGCGGACTAAATGCCGGCATGTCAGGAACAGGGTTCACAGTTATCGTATAAGCCGCCGTAGGCGAGCCAGCACAAGTTTGCCCGTTTTGGCTCACTGATGGTGTAACTGTTACGGTAGCTGTAAGCGGCGAAGTTCCACTATTAGTCGCCGTAAATGCAGTTATTGAACTTGAGGTCCCTGAAGTGGTTGTTAGCCCAACGGAGGCGCCACTGACACTCCAAACATAAGACATACCAGTTGGGTAGTTGCCGCTCAATGCACTCGCACTGACCACGTCAGCGGGGCAGTAAATTTGATTGTTCATGGAGTTCAATGTGGGTGTGGCAAGCACCGTAACCGATGCGGCATTTGAACTGATCACCGAGCAACCGCCCGTTGAGCTAAAACTAATTACACAATAGTAGTAAGTTACTCCTGCCGCTGTATTCAAATTTGATGGCGGCGTATAGCTTGAACTTGTTGCTCCTGAAATGAGAGTTCCTCCGGTATTGCTGTTGCTTGTATTGCTATACCATTGGTAGGTAGGGGAACCCGATCCTCCAGCACTTGTTACAGACAATGCACTAAAGCTACCACCAATACACCTGGTTTGATTTGCAGGTTGTGAAGCAATAGAAGGGCCTGCGGTTACTGTTATTGCCGCTGTTGAAGAAGCCGTAGAACAACCAGTAGAAGAAGGCGCAATCGTAACTAAGCAGTAATAATATTTGGTACCAACTGTATTAACAGGCGGGGTAAAAGTTGACGAGGTGGCACCTGAAATCAATGTACCACCTGTGTTGGAGTTGGTCGTATTGTAATACCACTGATAATTGTAAGATGTGCTCAATCCACCACTTGCCGATACACTCAAGGCACTCACCGAAGCAGCATCTTGGCAATAAGTTGCACCTGTTGGGGCTGTTACGACAGGGTCGGCTACAATGCTAATTTGAGCGGTGACTGATGTCACCGAACAACCTGTAGTTGATGGGCTAATTGAAACAACGCAATAGTAACTATTATTAGAGGCAGGTGGGGTATAAGGATTAGAAGTACTTACTAAAGAATTAGATGAATTATACCATTGATAGGTATAGCTGCTTGATATTCCACCACTTGCCGTTACAGTTAGTGAAGAAGTTGTTCCTCCTGTACACAGAGTTTGCCCAATAGGAGTGCTTACCGTTGGGTCTGCTACCACAGTTATGGTGATGGTATTAGACATGTCTTGGCAAATTACAGTCGTACCAACCAAAGCATTGACAAGTCTGCGGTAATAGGTAGTAGTATTGAGCGCTGGTGGATTATATGTTGCTGAGGTGGCACCCGAAATATTCGTCCAGTTGATATTATCCGTTGAACTTTGCCATTGGTAGGCAAGAGTTGCATTAGAGCTTGCCGCTACACTTGTGAATGCACCTAGATCGCCACCTTCGCAAATTGTTTGTGAACTTGAAATTGAGCCGGGTGTAAGGGTGTATACCGTAATTGCAATTGCAGGTGTTGTTGATGAGCAACTTACACCATTCAATACGCTTGTTGCCAAAACGGTGTAATAGGTCGTGCTGGTTAAGGCTGGTGGGTCATAAGATGAGGTGGTTTGACCTGTGATTGAAGACCACGGTCCGGAAGTACTTGCTCCTTGTTGCCAAATGGTGCTTATAGTCCCTGTACCAGTTGGGGCAGTTACTATATTTAGGGCAGCAGGGTCATCGCCAGAGCAGATGCCTTGAGCCGCACTGATCGTACCAGGGCTTACGGAATTGACTGTTATAATAACTACATTGGATATGCCTGTGCAATTTACCCCGTTAGAAGCATAGGTTACCACTCGTCTGTAATAAGTAGTAGCATTGATCGGGCCTGGAGGGTCGTAGGATTGCCCTGTTGCGCCTGAAATATTCGACCAGGTCGAATTATCAGTTGAAATTTGCCATTGATAGGATACAGTACCCGAACCGCTAGGCAAGGTACCTGCAATATTTGCTGGATTCCCACCGCTACAAATCGTTTGATCGCTTGATATGCTTCCTGCATTGACGTAGTTCAAGATAATAGATGAGCTAACCGTTGTCCCTACACAGCCAAGACTTGATGTGGGTGTGATGTTGTAAACTACCGTTTGTGGACCATTGTAATTATTTGTCAGAAGGTCGTTAATCACCGCTCCAGATTGAGCCGTGGTGCTTTCACCATCCACATTGGTATTTGAATTGGCAATCCAACTGTATGTATTGTTAGTAAGTGTGGTACTCGTGGCAAGGTTTTGGTTAACCTGGTAGGGGTTATCACAGGTAGTTAAATTAAATGCACTGAATACTGGCTTTGGATTGACTAACACAGTTTGCGAGCATGTAGAAGTACAAGCAGCAGTGGTACTTGTAGGAGTAACGGTTGAAAAAGGAAGCGTTGGTGCACCGGGCTCCATTGGAGTAACGGTAACCGTGATGGTGTAGGTCTGAGGAGCAGCGGTATTGTTTGTTAATGTTAAATTAGGTGGTGTAGCACTCGAATTGCTTGTGTAGCTTGCCGAGGTGCCATTTGGTGCCGTGACCGTCCAGTTGTAGGTTAAGGGAACAGGAGAATTATCACAAGTTGGCGCCACTGTTGTATTATTGATTGCAACGGTAAGCGGAGTACATCCTGCAGTCACATCGGTATTAAATTGACAGGTAGGAGGTTCAATGACGCAAATATGACTGACTTTCGTCTTGGTACCACAACCGTTATGGTAGTGCTGGGTAAGGGTGTAATATCCGGGGTTGTTGAAGGTTATGTTTAATGTGGATGAACCGTTTCCAGTGGTATTTACACTTCCGTTAGGATTGGAATATGTGTTGTTGTAAGTCCCAAGTGTTTGTCCTGTGGCTAGCGTAAAGTCTACGCCTAGAGTCCCTCCAGATATTGTCCAATAGAATTTACCTTGAGATGAACAACTATAGGTAGTAGATGCTACAACAGAACCAGCGTTTCCGGTATTCACCACTGTAATAGATTGTCCATCACAAATCGTGGTGTCAGTAATGGTATAATCAGCAACGGGGTCATCATTGACAGTTATCGGTGAAACCGTACTAGAGGTAGATCCGCAATAATTCTCTGCTGTCACTTGAGCATAAAAAGTATTGGCAGGGTATAAATTCCCTGGGTAAGACATCCCACAAGAAGAAAGTAAATAGTTGTGTACAACAGAGGTAGGCCCAGTTAAATCATTGAATACATTAGTAGTTCCGGGGCTATCGGAGTAGGTCATGGTGTAGCTTGTTCCTGGTGGGTTCAATTGCCCGCTTGTTGGTACAGGATTAATGGTGAAAGTCAGCGCATCTCCTGGGCAAAGACCAATAGAGTTGGAGGTTCCTAAAGATACAAATGGGTTAGATCCGGAATACACATTCACTGTGTTGGATATACTACATCCTTGATAAGAAGCAATGATTTCCAAACTATTATCACCAAAATAAATAGTTTCGTTGGCATCGTCTAAAATACTCACTGGGCTACTACCGTTCAAGCTGTAAGTATAGCTGACCCCAGCAGGGTTTGTGCCTCCGTTATTTGCTGTATTGTTATTGTAAATAGTAACGTTTGAAATACTTAAACCAGCACAAATGGCAATAGTATTGACATTGTTAATCACCTGTGGATTATAGTATGTGGTTCCAATTCCAATTGAAGGGTCAATATTTGAGAAAACTGGAATGCTGATTGAACTCAAAGTTGAATTTGAAGTACAAGTTCCAGAGGCATCTGTTGCCATAACAGACACGCTATATGTTCCACCAGTGTTGAATTCAAAGGTTGGGTTACTTGTATTTAAGCCGGTGCTATTGTTGGTAGGCGTAACTGTCCATAGATAGCTCACTCCTGCCTGAGGTGTGAAATTTGCAGGGCTATAAGTGGTTCCTGTGCACCCACTTGATGGTATTGTAAAACTAGGAACACTTGGCACTAAGTTCAATTGTGTGCTAAGTGTATAGGGGCAAGTATTTGTTCCATTTGATACGCTAATTGATGCTGAATAGGTACCTACATTACTTGAGCCAAAATTTGAAACCGTTGCCGTGGCATTGCTATTGGAATACGAATTAGGCCCTGACCATGAATATGAAGCCGTATATCCTGAGGGCAATGCAGTGCTAAAACTAACTGCCATACTGGCCGTATTGCCATTGCTAATGCATTGGTTAGAACTAATAGATGGGCTTTGCAATACTTCTACGAAAAGCTCATTCGAATAACACGTCACACTCAGCGAGCCGAGTGTACAAATGATCGCACGACGAAAATATGTTGAGGTCGATGTGCTGCCGTGGCTGTACGTGGCATTGGTCGCACCTGAGATGTCTGTCCAAGTGGTGCCGTTTGTTGAGGATTGCCATTGATAAGTAGTTGCGATTCCACTCAAGGCTGTTGAACCTGCGCTGGTGCTTGTAAAGGCAGTGGGGTTGTAAGGCGCCGTACAAGAAAACTGGCTGCCAGCAATTACCCCAGGGTCTATGGTATAGACGTTGATTTGATCTGTAATGGTGGTATTGTTAGAAAGTGTTGCCGTACATTCCACCACTTGTGGGTTAATGGGGCTTATACTTGCCGGTACTGAAAGGGTGGAGCTTGTGCTCGCAGCGGCTACTCCATCGATTGTCCAGGTGTAGGAGCTGATGGTTTCAGTGCCTAGGTTATTGGCAGCGGCTGTAATGCTTGCACTGCTGCTCGCGCCTGCGCAAATTAATTGATCATTTCCTAAATCAAGGGTTTGCCCTTGGGCTTGGAGAAAAGACAACAGGAGGCCAAAAAAGAATAATGTTTTTGATTTTAATTTCATTATTTCTCTTTTTGAGTTATTCATTTTGAATGTATTTAAGTTCTTATTCTTTAATTCCAAATCAATTCCTTTTATTCTTCGCATTATCAACTTTTGGTCTTTATCAATGTATTACAATTCTTGTTCTATTTTGTTGGTCAAATTCTAGCCAATAAGCCCCTCTTGCAAGATTTGGTAATTCAATCCATTGCTTTTGAAGGGTGCATAATTCTTTGTAAATCATGCGTCCTCGCATGTCGTAAACAATCATTTGCTTACCAAGCAAATATTCAGGAATTTCAATATTGAAATTTCCATTATTCGGATTTGGATAAACCAAAATTTGCCCAACTTGTTGATTTTCATCGAGCCCAATCGTTGTGATACTCATGCACATAGAGGTATCGCTTCCGCAACTGTTCGTAACCACTACGGCATAGACATTATTTACCGTTGGGTTAAAGGTAATGGCTGTCTGTCCTGCAATAGCAGTTAGGTCTGTACAACTGATCCACTGGTAGGTCAAGCCAGCAACTAAATCTGTCGATAAATTCACTTGATTTTGCACATATATCGCTGGCGTATTTGGTGAATAATTCATCGTGAGATTCAAGGTAATGGTTGAATCGCAGCCATTGATGTTGCTTGTTTGTTGGGTGTAAGTACCACTTTGCGTATAGGTTTGGCCATTCAATTGATAACTGTCGCAGGCTGTGATGTTGAGTGTGCTCGTTGTTGGTTGATTCACCACTACCGTTAACTGATCAGTTTGTTGACATCCGTTTTGATCCGTACCAATCACCGTATAAGTGGCAGCACTGTTGGGTATAAAACTTTGATTGTCGATCACTCCATTGTTCCAAGCATAAGTGGTGGCTCCTGTGCCACTCAAAGTTACTGCCGTGCCTGCACACACCGCCTGATCTGCACCTGCATCTACCACCGGGAGTGGGTAAACAGTGATGTTAAAAGATTGTGCTGCTCCAGCACACCCTTGGAATTGCGGTGTGACGGTGATGGTAGCCACTTGTGTTGTTGTAGAAGTATTCACAGCCGTAAAATTGGGCACAAAGTTAATGCCTGCATTTGGCGTTCCAATGCTTGGGTTGTTAGTTACCCAAGCAAAACTGGTGCCGACACCGGTGAAAACATAGGCCCCAACCGATTCACCCGCGCAGTAGTATTGGTCGGTTGGTGTATTCACAGACAGGCAGGGCATGACGTTGATACTGAATTGCACTGGAGTTCCTGAACAACCTGCGTTGGATGGAGTCACCATAAATACAACATTTTGAGGTGTTGTACTGTTGTTGGTTAGTGTCATAGGTGGCAAATCTCCGGTACCAACATTGTTGTATCCGGTAAGTAAAGGAGAACTTGCAGTTGCTGTCCAAGAATAGTTATTGGCAGTTCCAGTGAAGGCAATTGGTGCGGTTGTTGCCTGACAACATATACTCTGGTTTGGTGGCCCAAACATACTTGGAGCTGTTACCACATTTACCTCAGCTGCTGTGGTGGTGAGCACCCCGCAGCCTCCGTTGGCAACCGTAACCACACAATAGTAATACTTGGTTCCTAGGTTGTTGTTGGGCGGTAAATAGCTTGCCGATGTTGCGCCAACAATCAATACTCCACCCACTGTGGAATTACTATTGTTGCTGAACCATTGGTAAGTCACTGAACTGTTACCTGCATTGACACCAACACTTAAAAGTTGCGTACTTTGCCCAAAGCAAACATGCTGCACGGCCTGAGGTTGTTGGCTAAGAGATGCTGCAACACCAATGGTGATTTCAGCCACTGTTGAAACGGCATTACATCCCGAGCCCTGCGTCACTTCACAATAATAGTAAGTAGAGCCAAGCACAGCGGCAGAGGGCAGGTAAGAGGCAGAATTTGCACCCGGTATTGCTGTGCCACCAATATTGCTATTGCTTGTATTGCTGTACCATTGGTAAGTATAGGAGCTATTAATGCCTCCTGTTGCATTGCAATTCAAGGCCTGTACACTTGGTGAATTCTGACAATACGTTGCACTCAATGGCGAGCTAAGTATTGGGTCTGGAATTACGCTTAAAGTTGAAAAATTACTTGTCAGCGTAGGGCAGTTGGTCGAAGGAACAAAGCTTACCTGACAATAGTAATAGGTAGAAGAAGCGGATCCCGGTGCAGTTGGTGTATAGCTTGCAGCCGTTGCACCCGTAATTGCGCTGGCACCTACGAGCGATGGCGTTGTGTTGCTATACCATTGATAGCTTGGTGCACCTACACCCCCTGTACTTACAATTTCTAGAACTTGAGCACTGCCACCAAGGCAAACTGTTTGCCCAGCAAGCACCTGTTGGGTAATGCTCGGTGAGCTCAAGATATCTATGCTAGCTACAGAAGAATTACTTTGGCAGCCACCACTTTGAGTAATCACACAATAGTAATAGCTGGTATTGGAACCAAGCAATGGGGTGTAACTTGCCGTATTGGCACCAGCAATGGCAAAACCGTTGGAATTGCTATTGGTGGTATTGCTATACCATTGGTAATTATAGTTGGTTGAAGCCCCCCCCGTTGCAACAACACTTAAGGGTTGCGCAGCTGAAGTACTTTGGCAATAGGCCGCACTACTTGGACCATTTACCGTTGGGTTGGCTACAATAGCTACTGTGGCCGCATTGGAAATCACACTCGGGCAGCTTGTATTTGAGGAACTTACTACGCAATAATAGTAATTTGAACCAAGATTAGTGCTCGCATTAGGGGTATACGAACTGCTGTTTGCGCCGGTAATTGGTGTGCCACCGGCAGAAGAATTATTTGTATTGCTAAACCATTGGTATTGTGGAGTGCCAGCTCCGCCACTGTAAGAAACATTCAATACAGCAGCAGTTGCACCGCTACAAATGGTTTGGAGTGCTGTTGGTTGGGAAGTAAGCACCGGAGCCGGGTTTACTACAATGGTTGCCACTGCCGAACTTGCCGCGCATCCTGTGCTTTGATTCACTACACAATAATAATACATAGCAGAAGGGCTGCTGATACTCGGCGTATAAGTATTTGAATTAGCTTGGGCAATAGGTGTGCCTCCAGTGTTGCTGTTGGTAGTGTTCTGATACCACTGATAATTACTTGTGCCATTTCCACCACTGACGTTTACTGTCAATGGGTTGGCTCCGTTGTTACTTTGGCAATATACACCTCCAAGGGGCGCACTCACTGTTGGTTGGGCAACCACATTGACAGTCGCAATGCTTGAAAAACCTGTGTAGCAGCCACTACTCGTTTGTGACATCGATACTGCATAATTATATGTTCCCACCGGATTATTGGCCGATGGTGCATAGTTCAATGAATTGGCTCCAATGATTGGCGTGTAGTTTCCGTTTGCCACTGTATACCACTGATAGGTGGCTGTGCCGTATCCACCAGAGGTCGTTGCACTTAGGGTTTGGGGGCTTGTTCCCAAACAAAGCGTCTGGCTAGCCAAAGGTGAAGTACTAAACGTTGGGTTGGCAATGATACTCACCGCCGATGGATTGGTAGTAAGCGCATTGCAGCCGTATAAATTACTAAACGAGACTACGCAATAATAGTAGTTCGTGCCCGTAGCATTTGGGTTGGGATTGTATACCGGCGTATTGGCGCCAGCGATAGGAGTACCGTTGAAATTTGAATTCGCCGTATTGGCAAACCATTGGTAGGTAGGTAAACCATAACCACCAATATAATTAAAGCTCAATGCTGAAATACTTGACCCCTGACAAACGGTTTGGCTTGCAAGTGGTTGTGAGCTAAAGGCAGGCCCGTTTACAATTTGAACTGCTGCTGTGGCAGAGGTGCTTGCGCAACCTAAACCTTGACTAACCGTACAATAATAATAACTGGTGCCCGCAAAAGTCGTTGGTGGGGTATAGGTAGAATTTGTTGCGTTACTTATTGCAATTCCTCCAACATTACTATTGGTTCCATTTACATGCCACTGATAAGTATAGGCATTGTTGATGCCCCCTGTCGCCACGACACTCAGTGCACTGGCGTTAGTTGCACTAGCGCAATAGGCGGCACCTGTCGGGGTGCTCACCACTGGATCTGCAACCACATTGATATTTGCTGTTGAAGAATAGCCAGTAGCACATCCGTTCATGGATTGCGTTACAGCAACGGCATACCCATACGTTCCTGCCAGCGTAAAAGTTGGTGGGGTATAGGAGGTGCTGTTGGCACCTAATATGGTGGTATAGGTAGAGCCATTCACTGCATACCACTGATAAGTATTGGTTCCCGATCCACCTGTCATTGTAAAGGTGAGTGCACCTACTGCCCCCCCAACGCAAACCGACTGGTTGGCTGCGGGCGCTTGTGCAAAGATGGGGTCATTGATGAGCACAACATTTGCTGTGTTGGAGTTGACGCTAGCGCAGGTATTGTTACTTGACGGATAGCTTACCTCACAATAGTAATATAGATTGGATGCACTTTGTACTGGAGGTAGATAATTTGGGCTCGTAGCACCACCAATAAGGATGCCATTTGAATTTGAAGCACTCGTATTTTCATACCACTGGTAGCTTGGAGTGCCTACACCATTCACTACTGCCACACTCAATGGCGTAAGTGTAGCCCCAACACAGCCCTCTTGTAGAGTTATTGGTTGGGTGCTTATACTGGCTTGAGAACCAACTGTAATGGTGGCCACATTTGAAAGGGTCTCACAACCGCTGTTGCTATTGCCTTGGTTTACCAAGCAGTAATAATAGCTAGTTCCAGTATTGTTATTAGGAGGGGTGTAACTTGCAGAGGTAGCTCCTACAATGGGCGTTCCATTGGTGTTTGAAGCAAGGGTATTCGCGTACCATTGATAAACATTGCCTGTTGAAAGCCCACCGCTCACGCTCACCGTAAGTGGGTTTGCGCTACTATTTTGCACACAATAAGCGGCATCTTGAAGTGTAGAAAGCTCAGGGTCCGCAAGCACGGTAACGCTCAGCGTATCTGTATCGGTGCAGCCATTCAAATTCCCCGTCACTACATAAACGCCACTGGCCACTGGCGTAAATGCTACGCCGTCTTGCACGCCGTTATCCCATGAGTATGTTGTTGCCCCCGAGCCGCTGAGCGCTACACTGCCTCCTTGACAAACAGTTACATCCGTTCCTGCGTCGACACCCGTAAAAGGAATCACCGTAATGAGCTGATCTGCTGAGCAGGTGGTTCCGTTACTCGTAATACTACAAGTATATGTGGTAGTGGCTGTCGGACTAACAGATATAGAATTTCCTGTAGTGGCGCCTGGGTTCCAGTCATAGGTATAAGTATTTTGCCCTGCCTGATAGAGTTGTTGGATTTCCGCGGCTGTTAGGGCGCGGTTCCACATCGCTACATCATCAATGAGCCCGAAGTGCTCACAGCAGCTTGTACTTGAGCTTGTCTGGAATTCTTTACCAATATGGATTGGAGATTGAGAATTAGAATTGAGTACAAAGTTGGGCATAATTAATGGTCCATTGGCCAGGCCATTGGTGTAAACTACCAATGTTGTGCCGTCCCAGGTAAAGGTAAGCATGGTCCAGTCATTGAGGGGTACACCAGAAAAGAACATCCAAATAGAGGCGCCGGTGTTGTCAAATATTTCACACTTGAAATCACCACCTTGCACCCAAATGCGGTAATTCTTTCCACTTGCCGCAAGTTCATCGGTGCGCCCCACTAGGGTGCTGAACGAGGTGGTGTTCCACGAAGTTGGTTTCACCCAAACACTCACCGATAACTGTGGTGTATTGAGGTTACTATTGTAAGGTACAGTAATGCTGTTGTTGTTAAAATTATAAGCACTGTTCGAATTTCCAAAACGGTCCGTGCCCAAAGTGGCACCATTCACCTGTCCATTGTTTCCATTTGCAGTAGCATCATTGGCATTGCCACAGAAAGGCCAATAACCAATCAAACCGTTCGATAAACTACCACTCATCGCAGGGCAGGCACTTCCTCCAGCATTGCTAATACTTGCACTCAACGTACTACTTTGCCCCACACAGACACTGTCCAAACTAGCCGTTATGGTTGGTACGGGCACAACGGTAATCGTCACATCCTCAGAGCAACTATTGCCATTGGCATCAGTAACGGTGCAAGTATAAGTGGTGGTAGTTGTTGGCGATACAGAAATTGTAGGTGTAGTTGCACCTGTTGACCACGAATAGGTAGTTTGCCCAGCGGTGTAAAGTTCTTGAATTTCAGCGGCTGTTAAGGCGCGGTTCCATACAGCGACGTCGTCGAGTGCGCCATGGTAAAATTCTGATGCATAACCTTGATTTGGTGATAGATTCCCAAGAATAATAGCACAATAGTAACTAATTGGAGTTATTGTGGATGTGGTGGTATGGTCTAAAACACCATTTACATAGAAGGAGTATGTGTTGCCATATTTAACTATAGAAATAAAATACCATTCGGTATAGTTGAAGATTGGATAAATGAATTCATTATTACCTAGAGCACCTCCAATAATATTCCACAAGTGTTGAGTTGGATCAGCATTTTTGCCGAAATATAATTTTTGATTTGTACCATAATTTCCAAATGAAATAGCAGTACCGTCATGAGGAATTGTATTAAGCAGGCAGCTGTTAATGCTATTTCCATTTGGCTTAAACCAAAGACAAATGGAATTTTCATTCCAACCATTATTATAAAAATTATTATTGATCGCAACAGAACTTGAACTACCGTTAAAAAAATACGCACTATTCGCATTACCAAACCTATCGGTTGTTAATATTGCCCCATTCACCGTTCCGTTATTTCCATTACCTGATTCATCATTGGCATTGCCGCAGAATGGCCAGTAGCCCAC
>ENA-UPTJ01000006-UPTJ01000006.1-marine-metagenome-genome-assembly--contig:-NODE-6-length-151095-cov-16.058872_pt1 | contig 151095 bp, 199 predicted proteins | sample MGYA00238168_ERZ767080 | MGnify/ENA primary metagenome ERZ767080 (study PRJEB28935, sample SAMN06266237) | marine metagenome | isolation source: Columbia River Estuary | place: USA:Columbia River... | reverse complement strand
AGATGATTACGAATAGAAATTACTCCATCAAGAATGCTATAGACTGGCACAAGTTTACGGCAGGGTATAACTAAATAAAAATAAAATGAAAACTTACCCACCTTTTTATGTGTATTATTTTGTATAAATAGGAGTATGAGTGGATATTTTAAATGGCATATATTTACAAAATAACCAATTTAAAAAATAATAAAATTTACATTGGTTTTACAATAAATGAAATTGAAGTAAGGTTAAGGAATCATATAAGAGCATCAAGACAAAATAAAGAAAGACATACATATCTCCATTCGGCAATTAGAAAGTATGGTGAAAAATTTTTTATAGTTGAAGAAATAGAGAGTGGTGATGATAAAAAACTTTTAAATGAAAGAGAAAAATATTGGATTGATTATTTTAAACCAGATTATAACCTAACAAAAGGTGGAGATGGTTGTTTAGGTTATAAGCATTTGGAGGGGACAAAGTTAAAAATAACTGGGTGCCCAAAAGGAGCAAAACAAACTTTGAGTGAAGAACAAAGAGATATTCTTTCCAATAGAGCAAAAATGATGAATGAGAAGAAGGGAAAGGGATATAAATTAAATGTTAGTGAAGAAGAGAGACAAAGAAGGAGAGAAAATATGATTAGAATTAATAAAGAAAGAAAAGGTCAAAATACAACTTTAAATAAAAAAAGAGATGATAAGGGTCGGTTTTTATCGAAATAAATATCTATAACTGAAATTTTGTAAATGGTCAATTTGGTCATAGAAAAAAAGAATGAAGTATATTTACATATTACTGCAGAACCTCATATTTATTATGAATTAAAGGACTCTTTTCAATTTGAAGTTCCTAATGCAAAATTTTCTCCTGCATATAAAAATAAATGGTGGGATGGTCGTATATATTTGTTTAATGTAGACACAAGAGAAATTTATATTGGACTCTTAGATAGAGTGATTCAGTTCTGTAAAGACCACGATTATACTTATGAATTTGTGAATAATAAGTTTTATGGACTCCCCTTTGAGATAAATGAAAATATTTCAAAAGAAGGTGTAAAGGATTATTTAAATTCTATTTGCTCCCATATTCCACGCGATTACCAAATTGAGGGAGTATACGACGCTTTAAAATATAATCGTAAATTATTGATATCTCCAACTGCTTCTGGAAAGTCTTTGATGATATATGGTATTGTGAGATATTATGTTGAGAAAGAACAAAATATTCTCGTAGTTGTTCCAACGACTTCCCTTGTAGAACAAATGTATAAAGATTTTGCAAGTTATGGGTTTGATGTTGGTTCATACTGCCACAAGATATACGCTGGTAAGGAAAGAGAAACTGATTCCCAAGTTATTATTACCACCTGGCAGTCTATTTACAAACTTCCCAAGCAGTATTTTTCCAGATTTAATGTAGTCGTAGGAGATGAGGCACACCAGTTTAAATCCAAGTCATTAATATCTATAATGACGAAACTTTGTGATGCAAAATATCGTTTTGGATTCACCGGAACACTGGATGGGTCTCAAACTCATAAGTGGGTTTTGGAAGGTTTATTTGGACCTTCATATAAGATTATTAAGACAGATGAACTGATGCAGAAAGGTCATCTTGCTAAATTAGATATTAAAGTTCTACTACTGAAGCATCCTCCTCACAGATTTGAAGTATTTGAGGATGAGGTTCAGTATATTATTAATCACTCAAAGAGAAATAACTTTATTAAAAATCTTGCTCTTGATTTAAAGGGTAATACTCTTGTTCTTTTTGCCAGAGTAGAAGGGCATGGGCAACCACTTTACGAACTCATAAATAATAGCAAAACTGACAATAGACACGTATTCTTTGTTCATGGAGGGGTTGCTACTGAAGAACGAGAATTAGTTAGGGAAATTACCGAAAGAGAGAATAATGCAATCATCGTTGCTTCCTATGGCACTTTTTCTACTGGTGTCAATATCAGAAATCTTCATAATGTTATATTTGCTTCACCTAGTAAATCAAGGATACGAAATCTCCAATCCATCGGAAGAGTCCTGCGAAAAGGAGAAAACAAAGTAAAGGCAACTCTATATGATATTGCCGATGATATTAGTTACAAATCAAGAAAAAATTATACACTCAATCACCTTATTGAAAGAATCAAGATTTATAATGAAGAAAACTTTAATTACGATATTGTAAATATACCACTTAAGGATTAATATGGGAGAAGAGTTTTACTGTATTTTAAAATTAGTATCAAGTGAAGAGATTCTATCACTTATTATGATAGATGAGAATGATGGCGATCCAATTATTATTCTACAAAATCCAGTACTTATGAAACCCGTAACAACCTCTACCGGTGATTCTTATGTGAAGATTAAGCCCTGGATAGAAATGTCTAGTGATGATATGTTCTTGATTAAACTTGATAAAGTTATTACGATGACTGAAACACAAGACGTTAAATTAATTCAGTTATATGAACATTATGTAAGTGATGATTCAATAGAAGTATATAAACCGGCTGGAGAAGTCAAACCTTCATCAACTATGGGTTATGTATCTTCGGTAGAGGAAGCAAGAAAGAATTTGGAGAATCTCTATAAAGATAATAAAGAAAGCTAAGACTTATCTTCAACGGGGACAAACCTAGTCTATACGGTTTTTCAATACTTGTCAAGCCCTTGCGGTATGTGCTATAATAATTACAACTTATACTAAAAGTTCGATGCTATGCCTAAAAAGAAATCAGAACATTATGTAAACAATAAAGAGTTATTAGAATCTCTTATTGTTTATAGATCTAAAGTAGATAAGGCAGCACAGAAGTATTTTGAGAAGTATGATAAGTATCCCCCTAAGTCTGGTGCTTGGGAAGGAAAACCTAGAATTCCAGATTATATTGGAGAATGCTTCTTGAAGATTGCCACTCACCTTTCATATAAACCCAATTTTGTAAATTATATGTTCCGTGAGGATATGTGCTCCGATGGAATAGAGAATTGTGTTCAGTACATTCATAATTTCAATCCAGAAAGGTCTCAGAATCCTTTTGCTTATTTCACTCAGATTATTCACTATGCCTTTTTGAGAAGAATTCAGAAAGAAAAGAAGCAACTGGAAATCAAGACAAAAATTATTGAAAGAACCGGTTATGATGAGGTTATGACAATTGATGACGGAGTGCTTTCTGGGAACAATAGTGAATACAACAGTATGAAAGACGCCATCCAGTACAGAAACGGAAACCGATGATTTTTAGATATTATTTTTATAAATAGTATCGTGGTAATAAAAAAATAGAATGAATATTCTTTATAAAATAACATATCTTCCTCATCTAAAAAATCAAACTCCCCCTTATTATTATGTTGGATCGAAATACAACTATGGTAAAAAATATTTCGGATCTCCGTCATCCAAACAAAAAGATTGGTATAGTGGAGACCTTACTATTTGTAAATGGTGGAAAGAAAAAATAAAAAATAATATAGATGATTTTTATTTTGAAATAATATCAGAATATGGTGAAATATCTCCTAAGCAATTAGTTGAGGAGGAGAAAAAAATTCATATGGAATTAGATGTTAAAAATAGTAAAGAATATTTTAATAAATCTGTAGCAACTTCTGGGTGGGTATCTGTTCCAAGAACAGATAATACAAAGAAAAAAATAAGTGAGATTACCAAAAATTATTGGGATCAAAATAGTCAAAAAGCATTAGAAAGAAGGAAAGAATTGAGTGAAAGAAATAAAAAAATAAAATCTAAAGAATTAAAAGAAAAATGGAAAAATCCAACTGATAAAATGTTGGATAATTATGAAAGATTTGTCAATATGGCAAAAAACCAAAAAAGGGGGAAGGATAAATCTAAAAGAAAACAAAGGACCACCCAAAAAGTTTTTTGTTGTGGTATAATATACGAAGATGCCGTTGAAGCAAGTAAAGTCGTCGGCATAAATCCAGTCAATATTCGTCGCAGATGTAGATTAGAACAATATACCGATTGGTATTATTTGGAATAAAATTATGAAAGTTGCAATTTTAACAGACACCCACTGGAGCGCCCGCAAAGCTTCAAGAAATCTTCACGACTATTTTCAATTGTTTTACGATAATGTTTTCTTCCCTGCTCTAGAAGAACACGGGGTAGAGACTGTAATTCATATGGGTGATGCCTTTGATAATCGTAAAAGTATCGATTTCTGGGGTCTTGATTGGACTAAAAAAGTAGTATTAGAACCTCTTAGAAAGTACCAAGTCCATATGATTGTGGGTAATCACGATATTTTTCTTCGTAATTCTACTGAAATTAATGCTCCAGAACTACTCCTAAAAGATTACTCAAACATAAAGACTTATAGTTCCCCAACGAATACAAAGGTTTGTGGAATTGATATGACTTTTATTCCTTGGATTTGTAGTGAAAACTATGATGAAACTCTAAAAGTTATTCAGAAGTCAAAGGCAAAGATTGCGATGGGGCACCTTGAACTCAAAGGGTTTCGGGTTAATAAACATCTTGTAATGGAGGAGCATGGACTGGAAGCAAATCTTTTTTCAAACTTCAAAAAGGTATTTTCTGGTCATTACCACACTCGTTCTGATAATGGAACTGTGTTCTATCTCGGTAATCCTTATGAAATGTACTGGACGGATGTAAATGATACTCGTGGATTTCATATCTTTGATACCGAAACTCTAGAGCATACTCCAATCAACAATCCTTATAAATTATTCTATAACATTTATTATGAAGATACTCCACATCAGACTTTTGATGCCTCCGAGTATTCTAATAAGATTGTCAAAGTAATCGTCCGTAAGAAAACCAAGCAAAAAGATTTTGAAAAGTTTATTGACAAACTCTATAAGATTGGTATTCAAGACCTGAAGATTGTTGAAAACTTTGAGATTCAGGAAAATGAAAACTTTGTAATTGATGAGGAAGAGAATACTATTTCAATTCTGAATCGTTATATTGATGAATCCGAATATGACTTTGATAAGAGTACTATCAAGAGTATATTCCAAGACCTCTATAAACAAGCTTGCGAAGTGGAGTAAAATGTTTCTTCTAACTCTTAAGGGTCGTAAAGATGATGGTGCATATGCCGTTCAAGACCAATATGGAGAAAAGGTTTTATTTTTATTTGAAGAAGAGGATGATGCCACTCGGTATGCTATGATGCTTGAGTATGATGAAGACTACGAAAAAGAAATGGAAATTGTGGAAGTTGATGATGAACTTGCCATAAAGACTTGTAAGCATAACAACTACAAGTATGCCGTAATTACTACTGATGATATTGTAATTCCTCCTAAAAATGATAACCTTCAAAAAAATTAAATGGAAGAACTTTCTTTCTACCGGACAGCATTTTACGGAGATTGATTTCCAAAAGAATAATACAAACTTAATTATTGGAGCAAATGGTGCAGGGAAATCAACTGTACTGGATGCTCTTACTTTTGTTTTATTCAATAAAAGTTTTAGGAAAATCAATAAAAATCAATTAATCAATCAAACAAACGAAAAGGATTGTTTAGTTGAGATTGAGTTTTCTGTCAATAGTCGTGATTATTTGGTTCGTCGTGGAATCAAACCAAATGTCTTTGATATTGAAGTAAATGGAAAACAACTTCATAAGGAATCTGATGACCGCATTAATCAAAAATTACTAGAAGAAAATATTCTAAAGGTAAATTATAAATCTTTCACTCAGATTGTAATTTTGGGTTCCAGTACCTTTGTGCCTTTTATGCAACTTACGACTGCCAATCGTCGTGAGGTGATTGAGGACTTATTGGATATTCGGATATTCTCTACGATGAACACTATCATCAAAGAAAAGATTCGTACTAAAAAGGAAGAAATAAAATCTCTTGAGTTGAAGAAGCAAAACCTTAAGGACAAGGTTGAAATGCAGAAGAGTTTTATTGAGGAACTTGAGAATCGTGGCAATGCTAATATAAATGCCAATAAACGGAAAATTTCCGATTTAGATACTGAAGTCGGTACTTATATGACCGAGAATGCCAAGACTGAAGAAGACATTTTCAAATACACAAAAGAACAAGAGGAGGTTATTGGTGCCGCAGAGAAGTTAGGGAAACTCAATAATCTTAAGGGTAAAATCTCTCAAAAAGTATCTACGATTACTAAAGAGCATAAGTTTTTTAGTGAAAATACGGTATGCCCTACTTGTACTCAAGGTATTGATGAAAGATTTCGCCTAGATAGAATTGCAGATGCTCAAAATAAAGCAAAGGAACTCCAGAAAGGTTTTCAGGAACTTGAGGAGACTATGAAGTTTGAACAAGAACGAGAGCGTCAATTTCTAGCACTATCACAGGAGATTACGAAACTCAACCATGAGATTTCTCAAAACAATACTCGGATTTCACTCAGTCAGAGACAAATCCGAAACCTTGAATCTGAAGTTCAAACTATTACCGAACAACTTAAAAACAGAAATACTGAAAATGAGAAGTTAGAAGAGTTTAGAGATAATCTTCAAAAAACATTTGATGACCTTTCGGATAAAAAAGAAGAAATCGTTCATTATGATTTTGCCTATTCCTTACTCAAGGATGATGGTGTAAAAACGAAGATTATTAAAAAGTATCTCCCGTTCATAAATCAGCAGGTGAATCGTTACTTACAGATGATGGATTTTTATATCAATTTCCATCTTGATGAAGAGTTTAATGAGAGCATCAAGTCACCCATTCATGAGAACTTTTCTTATGCTTCTTTTAGTGAGGGTGAGAAAATGAGAGTTGATTTGAGTTTGCTATTTACTTGGAGAGAAGTCGCAAGACTTAAGAACTCTGTAAATACAAATCTTTTGATAATGGATGAAGTTTTCGACTCATCCCTTGATGGATTTGGAACCGATGAGTTTCTTAAGATTATTCGTTATGTCATAAAGGATGCTAATATATTCGTGATTTCTCATAAGACCGGACTTGAGGACAAATTCCAAAGTGTCACAAGGTTTGATAAGAAGGCAGGATTCTCGTATAAAGTAGAAACATAAGCAAAAGGAAAATGCAAGTACCTAACAGGCATCACCACTCACGCAAGGAGCAGAAGCGGAAACTCAAACCGCAGGCACTCCGACAGGCAAAGGCACGACTCAAAGCCTTTAAGAAAAAGCACTCTTCGGAGTGTTTTTTTTATAAATAATTAGAAAGTTTTGGAAAAATGAGAGAACAAGAAGTTAGAAATCTTTGGGAAGCATATCTGGAAGTTTGTGAAAATCAGCAACTTGATGAAGTTTCTGATGAACTTGTAGGTAGAGCTGTAAATAAACGTATTGCTGCTACTGGTGCCGCAAATGATACGGAAATGAAAGACCGCACTCCTGAAAATATGAGAGCTTCTGTGAGAGCTGGCGAAAAGGAAGCAAGTATGAAGACTGCTGCCGCTAAAAGAAGGAAAAGAATGAATAAAGAAGAAGTTGACCTCTTTGACACCATTCTTGAGCACCTAGTTGCCGAAGGTTATGCCGATACAAATGAAGCAGCACTTGCTATTATGGCAAATATGAGTGAAGAGTGGATTGGTAGTATTGTTGAGGCAGTAGACCCAGACTATACGGGTCCATCTCAAGATCCGTTATCTAGAGCAAGCAGAGCAATTGGAAATGCTGTAAAGTTTGCTACGGGACAACAAGCTGCGGAAGTAAGAGCAAAACAAAAAGGTGTTCCCGGAAATGTTGTTGTTAAGCAGTCTGGTCCCTTTTCGACAAAAAATGTTCCAACTAAGGGATCTTTTATTTCTGATACTGAAATGAGAAGGAGAGGTCAAAGTACACAACCAATGGGACCCATAGGAAAATAAACCACTTTCAAAACTGGCACACCAGAGGGTTTCACGACCCTCTTTTTTTGTATAATAGGTTCATAAGACAAACGAACTCCTAATGACCGTAAATTTTGAAGTAAAAGGTATGCTTGCCCGTCTTCTGGCAACGGAAGACCTGATTGTGGAACACAAGAAGGTTGAGACTGCCTGCTTTAATGTTCATACGCGGGTCCTGACGCTTCCTATGTGGCAGAAGGCAAGTAATTGTGTCTATGATATGTTGGTTGCCCATGAGGTATCCCATTCACTTTATACACCTGATGAAGACTGGACGGAGCAGGTTAGGGTTCCTCAACAGTTTGTGAATGTCTGTGAGGATGCTCGTGTGGAGAAACTCATCAAACGCCGTTATGCCGGATTGGCAAAGACCTTCTATGGTGCCTATCGGGAACTTCAGGAAGAAGATTTCTTTCAGATTGGTGATGATGACCTTTCAACACACAATCTTGCCGACCGTGCGAACCTTTACTTCAAGGTTGGTAATTTCTTGACTCTTGAATTTACCAATAGGGAGCAAGAAATTGTTGATATGATTGGCAAGGCAGAAACCTTTGATGAAACTCTGGATGCTGCCAAGGTTCTTTATGATTACTGTAAGCAAAAGCAAGAAGAACAAACAAAACTTCCGAGTATTGATAATCACGAAAAGTCTTCTGGTTCTGGTGCCGGAGAGCAACCCGAAGAACAGCAAGAACTTTCTCCCGAAGAGGATGGTGAAGGTGAGAGTGATAAGCAACAGACTTCTGAGTCTGAGCAACAAACTCAAGGCGAAAAGTTTGATGACCAGAATACCCAACAAACTGGTGGACAACACGCCGAACCAGATGTGAAGACTATGAGTTCTCTTGAGGAAAACCTTAAGGAACTGGTGAATAACAACATTCAGGAAACTAATTATATTGAAGTTCCTAAATTGAATCTGGATTCGGTGATTATTTCTAATCAAATTATTCACAATACTTGTAAAGATAATTGGGAGAAGCAACTCTTTATTCACGAAGATAGTGAAATCTTTACCACAGTGGATGCCGAGTATGTATCTTTTAAGCGTTCGGCACAAAAGGAAGTCAATTATCTGGTGAAAGAGTTTGAGTGTCGTAAGGCAGCAGACTCTTATGCCAGAGCATCAGTTTCTAAGACTGGTGTTCTGGACTGTACGAAACTTCATACCTATAAGTATCAGGAGGATTTGTTTAAGAAAGTAACCACATTTGCCACCGGTAAAAATCACGGTCTGGTTTTTATTCTTGATTGGTCTGGGTCTATGAGTAATGTTCTTATGGATACGGTCAAGCAACTTTATAATCTTATTTGGTTCTGTAATAAGGTTAATATTCCTTTTGAGGTTTATGCCTTTACAAATGATTGGAACTATAGGTCTTCATATGATGCCGATGGTAAAGTGACTAGTACTCCTCAAGAACATACAGTTCGTAAAGAAAATGAACTAGTGGTTGATTATACATTTGGTCTTCTGAATCTCTTTACCAGCAAGGTAAAAAGTTCGGTTCTTGATACTCAACTCAAGAATATCTACCGGGTTGCCAAACAATATGATCGCACTGGTTGTGGGGGTTGTAAGTATCAATCCCCCCATAAACTAACTCTTTCTGGAACTCCACTGAATGAGTCACTTGTTGCCTTACATCAGATTCTTCCATATTTTCAGAAAGAACATAAACTTCAGAAAGTCCAGTGTGTAATTCTGACTGATGGTGAAGCAGCTCCTCTGAAGTATTATCGGGAAGTTAAACGTACTTGGGATAATGGAGAGTCTTATTTGGGATGTAATTATATTCAAGATAATTCTTATCTTCGTGACCGTAAGACTGGAAATGTATATAAGTTTTCTGAAAAAAACTGGAATAATAATACGTCTTTTACGGACCTTCTTCTCCGAAATCTTCGTGATAAGTTTCCCAGCGTGAATTTTATTGGAATGCGTATTCTTGATAGTCGTGATGCCGGGCATTTTATTCGGAATTATACTGGTTATACTGACGGCACTTACGATAAAGTGATGTCCCGTTGGAGGAAAGAACGTAGTTTTGCCATTACCTCTTCCGGATATCATACTTACTTTGGTATTTCTTCCTCTGCTCTCAATAGTGATAGTGAGTTCAAGGTTGCCGAAGATGCCTCAAAGGCACAAATTAGAACCGCATTTGTCAAGTCTTTGAGTTCTAAAAAAATGAACAAAAAGATTCTTGGTGAATTTATTCAATTAGTTGCTTAACTAAATACTCAAAAAGTGCTTATAAAAATGAAGACCTTTCAGGAATTTATGGTAGAATGCTATTCTATTCAAGAGACTTCTCTTACTCGTGTAATGAGTAAGTCCGAAAAGGGTGGGATGGCAATTCTTTCTGGGCAGAGGGGTGACAAATCAAAATCAGAAAATAAGGAAAGGTCTGCAAGAACTGAAAGAAGAATTAGAGGTGCCGGTCTTCCGGGTCCAACAAAAGTATCTGGAAGATATACGGAAAACCCAGGAACTCCAGATGAGAAAAAAGTGGGTGAAAAATCTCACGTAGTTTCTTCTGGTAAAATGGGTAAGAAGAGGTTTAAGAAAACCATAGAGAAACTTGGAACTGAAAGAGGACTCAAACAAAAGCGTAATGCTCCTGAAGGTTCATCTAAAGACGACCAAGATTCCGTATTGATTCAACGTAAAGGTGGGGGTGAAGCATCACTCAAAGGAACATCCAAAACATCTTGGCCTGGTAAAGGTAAGAATGTTGGAGTCGGAAAAATGAAACCAGGAAGAACTGGTGAGTTTGATACAAAAGTCAAAAACAAAACATTTACTTATGAAAACTAAATTGAGATTAGAACACGTTGTAAATCACGACACCAAAGAAGTTTGGGTGAAGTGTGACAGTGCGATTACTGCTATGGGTATTCCTGCTATGGTAAATGAATATTATCCTGGTTATAGGGGTCATTGTGCGAGTCTTGAGTACATAGATAAACTACGAAACCAGCAGGTCCAATCTTAAAACCGTCCATAGGGGGTCCCACGACCCCCTTTTTTATTGTATAATTACTTCAGTTAAACAAAACCACCTAACTAGATTATGCCTCGCAAAACTGCCGTGAATGACGCCCAACTGATTGAAGCAATCAAAGAACTTTATGGTACTGAAATTACTTCTGGCGACCTCAAGGGTTTCTGTGCCTCTCGTTCGCTCAACTATCAAACCGTAAGCAATAAACTCTCACAATACAAAACTTCCCGTGGCAAATGGAACCTTGAAGTGACTCAAGAGCGTGTAGAAGAGATTGAGCGTTCTTTCCAAAATGTTGCGGTTCTTCCTGAGCATCAGCAAAACCTTATTCCCGATAAAGATGATACCTTCGTCAAGTTTGGTAGTTTTGCTGATGTTAAAAAAATTCTTCAGTCCCGTCTTTTTTATCCTACGTTCATTACGGGTCTTTCGGGTAATGGTAAAACGTTCAGTGTGGAGCAAGCGTGTGCTCAACTAAAGCGGGAACTTATCCGTGTGAATATCACTATTGAAACCGATGAGGATGATTTGATTGGTGGTTTCCGTCTCGTGAATGGTGAAACTGCTTGGCACAACGGTCCTGTGATTGAGGCACTTGAGCGTGGTGCCGTATTGCTTCTGGATGAGGTTGACCTTGCTTCCAATAAAATCCTGTGCCTTCAATCCATTCTTGAAGGTAAGGGTGTGTTCCTGAAAAAAATCGGACGGTTCGTCAAACCTGCTCCCGGATTCAACGTGATTGCCACCGCAAACACCAAGGGAAAGGGTTCTGAGGACGGTAGGTTCATCGGCACCAACGTGCTCAACGAAGCGTTCCTAGAGCGGTTCTGCGTGACCTTTGAGCAACCATATCCTGCTGCTGCTACTGAGATTCGCATCCTTCAGGGAATCGCAGCATCTCTGGGTCTTACCGAGATTGATGATTTTTGTAAGCGGTTGGCAGATTGGGGTGACGTAATCCGTAAGACATTCTATGATGGTGGTATTGAAGAAATTATCTCTACCCGCCGACTGGTTCATATCGTCCGTGCCTACAGCATCTTTGGTGATAAGGCAAAAGCAATTCAGGTTTGTATCAATCGTTTTGATGATGAAACCAAAACTGCCTTCTTGGAACTGTACGATAAGATTGATGCCGATTTTGTAATGCCTTCCGAAACTCTTGAACTGACTATTGAGGGTGGTAGGGAGATTGACATTAACCTTCCCTTCTGATATAATTGGGGGAGGTTAATTATGACTTCTCCCCTTATGTTTGGACCTGAAGACGAACAAAATCTTATCAATAAATTCAATCTCACTATGAATGGTGAGACTGGCATACTTAATGTTACAAAAACTCCTGTTACTATGACTGATAAAACAAATCATCTTTGGAAATACAACGAAGATAAAATCCTTAAAGATGTTGAAGAATATGTGACTACTACCTATCACGGTCATTACTGTGGTGATAGTGATGGTTATGCCGATATTCAGACTATTGACCTGATGGCAGCAAAAAAACTGGCAGCAGGTTTCTGTCAGGCAAACATCCTGAAGTATGGTTCTCGTTATGGGGACAAGGATGGTCGCAATAAGCGTGACTTGATGAAAGTCATTCACTATGCTATGCTACTTCTCCACTTTGACGGGCATTATACTCGTAAAGATAATGGACTCTCCGAATTCAATCGCTGATTATTATGAAACTGAAAGAAAACACTATGAAACTCTCTGACAATACTCTGACTCTTCTCAAGAACTTTGCCGGTATCAATCAGTCTATTCTCGTAAAGCAGGGTAATAAACTTCGCACAATTTCTATTGCCAAGAACATTTTGGCAGAGGCAGAAATTACCGAAGATTTCCCTCGTGAATTTGCGGTTTATGACCTGAATCAGTTCCTGAATGGTTTGAGTCTTCATCAGGACCCAGACCTTGATTTTACCGAAGATTCTTATATTACCATTCGTGAAGGTAAGCGTAGGGTCAAGTATTTCTATGCCGACCCTAACGTAATCATTTCTCCTCCAGAAAAAGAAATCAAACTTCCTTCCGAAGATGTGTGTTTTCAGTTGGAAACTGGTTCTCTGGAGAAACTGGTGAAAGCAGCAGGAGTTTATCAGTTGCCTGATATTTCGGCAATTGGTGATGCCGGTGTGATTCGTCTGGTGGTTCGTGATAAGAAGAATGATACTTCTAACGAATACTCTATCGTTGTGGGTGAAACTGACGAACAATTTACTTTCAACTTCAAGGTTGAGAACATCAGTAAGATTGTTTCTGGTGCCTATAATGTGGTTGTGTCACGGAAACTTCTGTCACAATTTACCAACACGAAGCACAATCTTTCTTACTGGATTGCTCTGGAACCAGACAGCACTTTTAATTGATTCTTTCTTCTTTATTATGGAATTTCTACTCTATTTGACTCCTGCTGGTCAGGAAATAATTAGCAAAATTATGCTAAAGAATTATAATGTTAGAGAAAATGCTCCAGTCTGTAGAGACAAGCAGTTATTTGGACTTCTAAAGTCTCCCGACTTTATAATTTGTTTAGATAATATCAAAAACACAATTAGTCCAGTAAAGCATTATGTAAATGAAACTGTGTATCACGAAGCAGTTCACGTTGCACAGGCGTGTAAGGGTGGTAAACTGGGAATATCTGCTTCTCTGAACCAGTATAAACTAAATGATGTTATGCGGTCAGTAAAGGCAACTGGTTCATATGCCATTTATGAAACAGAGGCATATTATCTAGAAGATAAACCAGAAGAAGTTCTTTACCATCTTAAGAAATATTGTTTCTGATGAATATTTTTGTTACTTCTGAATTTCCGGCAGAGTCTGCAATTTGTCTTCCGGACAAACACATAGTTAAAATGCCGCTTGAATGCTGTCAAATGCTCTCTATTGTAGCATCAACAAAGTGGGGACACGATTATGGAACTCTTCCTAAAAAAGATGGAACTCCATATGCAACGGAGAAAGGTGCTTTCCGTAATCATCCCTGTACTCAATGGGCAGCAAAGACTATTGATAATGCCTACTGGCTAATTAAGTGGGGTATGAATCTGTGTGATGAATATACGTTGCGGTATGGTAAGACCCATTCGTGCTACAATACTCTTGTAGATGCCTACTATTTGTTTCCTAAGGGGAAGATTACTAATGTAACACCATTTGCCCGTGCTATGCCCGATGAATATAAATTTGACACAAGCATTGACACTTTTACTGCTTACAAGATGTATATTGCATCCAAACCTTGGGTTGCATCTAATTATCTTCGTATGCCACAAAGAAAACCTGAATGGATTTGATTGATTATGAGTGATTTCTTATGGTGCGAACGATACCGCCCAAAAACAATTGAAGAATGTATTCTTCCCGAACAGACTAAAAAGTCGTTTCAAGATTTTCTAAATAGTGGCGAACTGCCTAACTTGCTTCTTTGTGGTCCTGCTGGTGTGGGAAAAACCACTGTGGCAAAGGCACTATGTAATGAATTGGGGGTAGATTGTTATGTCATCAATGGATCCGACGAAGGTAGATTCCTCGATACTGTCCGAAACAATGCGAAAAACTTCGCTTCGACCGTCTCACTTTCGTCAGATGCTAAACACAAAGTCGTCCTTATTGATGAGGCAGATAACACAAGTAACGATGTTCAACTCCTCTTACGGGCGTTTATTGAGGAATTTGCTGGTAATTGTCGATTCATCTTCACCTGCAACTACAAAAACAAAATCATTGAACCTCTTCACTCCCGATGTGCCGTCATTGACTTCACAATCAAAGGAAAAGAAAAGACTAAGTTGGCAGGATCCTTCTTCAAGCGTCTACAAAACATCCTGGATAAGGAGAGCGTCAGATATGATCCGAAGGTCCTTGCGGAACTAATAAACAAACACTTCCCAGACTTCAGACGGGTCACCAACGAATGTCAAAGATATTCTGTTAGTGGTGAAATTGATTCGGGTATTTTGGCATCCTTTTCGGACATCTCCGTAAATGAACTAAACAAGTATCTGAAAGAAAAGAACTTTTCCGAAGTTCGTAAGTGGGTTGTTTCCAATTTGGATAATGACACCAATATCATTTTGCGTCGTATCTATGACTCCTTGTACGATGTTCTTGATGGACCTTCTATTGCTGCCGCAGTATTAGTTGTGGCAAAGTATCAATATCAATCGGCATTTGTTGCGGACCAAGAGATAAATCTTCTTGCTTGCTTGACTGAAATAATGGTGGAGTGCAATTTCAAGTGAACCAGTATAAAATCTCATATAAGAATCTTAAAGAAGAACCTGTTAAAACAACTCCAGAGAATGTGAAAGAGGCAAATGAAGCACTCTTTCGTGCTAAAATGACTCTTCCTGCTGCAGCAAAGCACTGTGGTATGACGCATAAAGAAATGAAACTTACCTTTTGGGAATACTTGAAGTATCACAAATCTGATTATGAAAACACAGAAATCTCTTAAAACCCCTTTGCGGTATCCTGGCGGCAAGTCCCGTGCTTGTACCAAGATGGACCCTTATTTCCCAGATCTTCGTAATTATGATGAGTTCCGAGAACCATTTCTTGGCGGTGGTTCTGTGGCAATTCATATTACTAAAAAATATCCAGACCTCAAGATTTGGGTGAATGACCTTTATTCTCCGCTTGTAATCTTCTGGCAGCAACTCCAGATGTTTGGAACGGAACTTAAGGACCATCTCTTACATTTTAAGAGTGCCTGCCCTGATCCTGATTCTGCAAGGGGGTTGTTTGACATCTCTAAAACTATCCTAAATGATCCTAAGACTGGAGATTTTGAGCGAGCAGTCAGATTTTATATCGTCAATAAGTGCTCCTTTAGTGGTCTTACCGAAAGTTCTTCTTTTTCTCCACAAGCATCGAATAGCAATTTTTCACTGAGAGGTATTGAAAAACTTTCGGAGTATTCTAAACTGATTGCAAATTGGCGTATAACTAATTATTCCTATGATTATCTAATGGATGGAAACAAAGGTGCTTTTATGTATCTCGATCCTCCTTATGACATTAAGGATAATCTCTATGGGCGTAAGGGATCAATGCACAAAGGATTTGATCACGATAAGTTTGCTGCTGATTGCGATTCTAATAATATGGATCAATTAGTGAGTTATAATTCAGATCAACTTGTAAAAGATAGATTTACGAACTGGACTGCCGCTGAGTTTGATTTAACTTATACGATGCGTTCAGTAGGTGAATATATGAGAGATCAAAAACAACGTAAAGAACTGCTATTATTTAATTACACAAAAACTCCCAAAATCCAATTTAATTTTGATGGATGTTATAATTACAATAGATTAAAAAGTGAGGGATTGATTGGTGACTGAATTGAAGGACTGGTTGAACTCGATCAATCAAACAAAGAAGAACCTGATTGACGAAGACCCTTCAACTGAGAAGGGGTATGCACCATATATTATCAATCGGTGTCTTTCCGGAGAAATTGATTGTATTATGTTTGTTAATGAATTGAATCAGTATCATTTTCTTCCTAAAAAAATGCAATATGACTTTCTTATAAATATTCTGAGAGTTAAGAGGAGATATTCTCCTTGGATTCGTAAAGATAAAATCAAAGATCTTGATATTGTCAAGCGTTATTATGGTTATAGTAATGAAAAGGCACAGCAGGCTTTGAGGATTCTAACAAAAGAACAACTAACATTTATTAAATCGAAATTTGAAACTGGAGGAACAAAATGAGTGTCGTTCAAGAACCCACTGTACAATGGTCGCCTGATATGATGATAGAAGTCATTCTGAATGAACCAGATGATTTCTTAAAAGTTCGTGAAACTTTGACTCGTATTGGAGTTGCCTCAAGAAAAGAGAAGAAACTTTATCAGAGTTGTCACATTCTTCATAAGCAAGGTCGTTATTTTATTACACACTTTAAAGAACTTTTTGCTCTGGATGGCAAACACGCAAACTTAACTGTAAATGATATTCAGCGTCGTAATCGTATCGTTCAGTTAATTGCTGATTGGGGATTGGTTGAAGTAGTTGATGTGAGCAAGGTTCAGGATATTGCCCCTCTAAATCAAATTAAAGTTCTCCCGCATAAGGAAAAAGGTGACTGGATTCTAGAGACTAAGTATAATATTGGTTCTAAGAAGAAAAAGGTTGAAGAAACCGAATAATAAAGTAGGGAGTTCAACACTCCCTTTTTTATTATGAACTCATATATAATAGTAAGGACGCCTTCGGGGTCCACAAAACACAAACTCGCTTTAAAAAGGAGCTACCATAATGACTAATCTTACGAGATATACTGCTGCGGATCTTCCTGCTCTAATGGATAGGATTACTCGCAATAGTATTGGAATGGACGAATATTTTGATCGTCTATTCAATCTTCACGAAACTACAAATAACTATCCACCCTACAATCTAATTCAGGTAAATAATGTAGAGTCTCATTTAGAGATTGCACTTGCAGGATTTAAGAGAGGAGAAGTAAATGTCTTCACAGAGTATGGAAAACTTTTTGTCGAAGGGCAAAAATCAGATACTGAATCGGATAGGACGTTTGTCCACAAGGGTCTGGCTCAACGAAGTTTCAAAAGAGCATGGACACTATCAGACGACACCGAAGTCCGAGAAGTCACCTTTGAGGACGGACTACTTACCATTCGACTAGGTAAGATTGTTCCAGAACACCACAGCAGAAAAGAGTACCTATAAATACTTGAGGCTGCCCCAAAAATATCGTTGCCGCAGGGAGGTAACTGGCAAAAACCAGTTGACACCTCCCTTTTTTATGCTATAATGAATTGAGAGGAAAACTAAAAATGTCTGTAAAAATTGCTCTATTAAAATCTGGAGAATCAGTAATTGCCGATATTAAGGAATTGATTTCTGAAGATAAAGTGTGTGGGTACTTATTCACAAATCCACATAAAATGCAGGTCAGTAATTCAATTTTCTTGACGGAAGAACCAATAGGATCCGAAGATGGTACTGTAAGTGTAACATTTTCTTCTTGGATTCTCTTTACAAGTGATAATGAGATTCCAGTTCGTCCCGATTGGGTTGTAACAATTGTTGAACCAGTTAAAGATATTAAAAAAATGTATGAGGAAAAGGTAAATGGAACGGAATGTGAAGTGTCTTCTATTGAAGGTTGATACGGTATTAATTACTGAGATTATTGAAGTTGGTTCTGAACTTGGAGAACCTGATTGTAAACTAATCAATCCATATCAGTTTTTGAGTATAGATGATATGAGACCCTGGCCAGAAGTTACTAATCAGACTGAACTAATGATTCATTCTGATAGTATTCTTACAATCGCAGAACCTACTCCGGAAATTGTTACAAAGTATCTTGAACTAACTACCTGATGAATTTTTATACAAACGTACAAATGGTTGGGGACCACTTCTTGGTTCGTGGTTATGAAAATGGTAGACATTTTATGACCCGTGAGAAGTTTTCTCCAACTCTTTTTGTTCCGTCTAAAAAACCAACCAAATATAAAACACTGAATGGTGAATATGTTGAAGCAGTTCAACCTGGTTCTGTGAGAGATTGTAGAGAGTTTTTTAAAACGTATAATGGGGTAGAAAATTTTAAAATCTATGGAAATGAGAAGTACATTTATCAATACATTTCCGATAAATATCCAGAAAATGAAATTAAGTTTGATATTAGTAAAATTAAACTAACAACAATTGATATTGAGGTTGCATCGGAAAATGGATTTCCAGATGTAGAAAATGCTGCAGAAGAAGTGCTGCTTATTACACTTCAAGACTATAATACCAAACAGATTCGTACTTGGGGGTTGGGTCCATTTGACAATAAACAAACTAATGTTTCTTACCGAGCATTTTCTGATGAGCATAGTCTTTTAAATGATTTTATCCACTGGTGGATGATTGAGGAAAATACTCCAGAAGTTATTACTGGTTGGAATAGTGAACTTTATGATATTCCATATCTAGTTCGTCGTCTAGAAAGAATTTTGGGCGAAAAACTGATGAAGAGAATGTCACCTTGGGGACTTGTAACTGAGGATGAAACTTATATCTCTGGAAGAAAGCATATTTCCTATGATATTGGAGGTATTAGTCAACTTGATTATATCAAACTTTATAAAAAATTTACATATAAAGCACAGGAATCTTATCGCCTAGATCATATTGTGAGTGTGGAACTTGGGCAAAAAAAACTTGACCACTCCGAGTTTGATACATTCAAAGACTTCTATACTAAGGGTTGGCAGAAATTCGTAGAGTATAACATTATCGACGTAGAACTTGTTGACCGTTTGGAAGACAAGATGAAACTGATTGAACTTGCCCTTACGATGGCATATGATGGAAAGGTAAATTATGAGGATGTATTTTCACAAGTTCGTATGTGGGATACTATTATCTACAACTATTTGAAGAAGAGGGATATTGTTATCCCCCCAAAAGAAAAAACTGATAAGGATTCTAAGTATGCTGGTGCTTATGTAAAAGAACCTGTTCCTGGAATTTATGATTGGGTTGTAAATTTTGACTTAAATAGTCTATATCCACATTTAATTATGCAATTTAATGTGAGTCCAGAAACTCTTGTTGATGAAAGACATCCTACCGTAACTGTAGATAAGATTCTTAATCAACAACTTACCTTTGAAATGTATAAGGACTATGCGGTCTGTCCTAACGGTGCTATGTATCGTAAGGACATTCGTGGTTTTCTTCCAGAACTAATGGAGAAAATGTATAATGATCGTGTCATTTTTAAGGAAAAAATGATTGAGGCAAAAAAACAATATGAGAAGAAAAAAACAAAAGAATTGGAGAAGGAAATTTCTAGATGTAACAATATCCAAATGGCAAAAAAGATTGCTCTCAATTCTGCCTATGGAAGTGTCGGGAATGAATGGTTTAGGTACTTTAAACTAGCAAATGCCGAAGCAATTACTCTTTCGGGGCAAGTTGCTATTCGTTGGATTGAAAATAAGATGAATACATATTTCAATAAACTTCTTAAAACTAAGGACTTTGATTATGTTATTGCTTCTGATACTGACTCCATCTATCTTAATATGGGTCCTTTGGTTGAAACTGTATACGAGGGAAGAGAGAAAACTACTGAAGGCGTTGTTTCGTTCCTTGATAAGATCTGTAAGGTGGAACTTGAAAAGTATATTGAAGGTTGCTACCAAGAACTGGCGGAGTATATGAATGCCTATGATCAGAAAATGCAGATGAAGCGGGAGAATATTGCCGACCGTGGAATTTGGACTGCGAAGAAGCGTTATATTCTCAATGTCTGGGATAGTGAAGGAGTTAGATATTCTGAACCTAAATTGAAGATGATGGGTATTGAGGCAGTCAAGTCTTCAACTCCGGCACCTTGTCGCAAGATGATTAAGGATGGTCTTAAGATTATGATGAGCGGAACCGAAGATGAGGTGATTAGATTTATTGATAAGTGTCTCCAAGAATTTAAATCTCTTCCACCGGAGCAAATTGCTTTTCCCAGAACAGCATCTGATATTCGTAAGTATAGTTCTAACTCTGGAATCTATAGTAAGGGAACTCCAATTCACGTTCGTGGGTCTCTTTTGTTTAATCATCACATAAAAGAAAAAAAACTTACTAACAAATATTCACTTATTAATAATGGTGAGAAAGTTAAGTATATTTTCTTAAAAAAACCCAATATTATACAGGAGAATGTCATTTCCTTTATCTCCGAATTTCCAAAAGAATTGGGACTTGACAAATATATTGATTATGAATTACAATTTGAGAAGAGTTTCTTGGACCCACTCAAGTCTATTTTGGATTCTATTGGGTGGAAAACCGAACATACAACAAATCTTGATTCATTTTTTACCTGATGAATTTACCTATTAACGAAAAAGAACTGAATACTATTATTAGTGCTATGAGGATTGGTGGAGATACTGCTCTTTACCAAAAACTCTGGTGCTATAAAATGAATTATCTCAATAAACAAAAACAAAAGGAGGAATGAATTGTGGATTTTTTGAAAGATATAGTGAAGGAGATTGGTGGAGAATACACTCAACTAGCTTCGGATATTGATGAAACTGAAACTTATGTGGATACGGGTTCGTACATTTTTAATGCTCTTGTATCCGGCAGTATATTTGGTGGTGTATCTGGGAATAAGATTACTGCAATCGCTGGTGAAACTTCTACTGGAAAAACTTTCTTCAGTCTTGCCGTCGTTAAAAATTTCCTTGATAATAATCCTACTGGATACTGTCTGTATTTTGATACTGAAGCAGCAATCACAAAATCCCTTTTGGAAAGTAGGGGAGTTGACACAAGTCGTCTGGTGGTTGTCAATGTAGTTACGGTAGAAGAATTCCGTACCAAGACACTCAAGGCAGTTGATATTTACCTAAAGAAAAAAGAGGATGAAAGAAACCCTTGTATCTTTGTATTAGATTCTCTGGGAATGCTTTCTACTAATAAAGAAATTAATGATGCCTTGGCAGAGAAGGATACAAGAGATATGACTAAGGCACAACTTATCAAAGGTGCCTTCCGTATGCTGACTCTCAAACTGGGTCAGGCAAAGATTCCTATGCTAGTGACAAATCACACCTATGAGTCGATGTCTCTTTATGGTGGTAAGCAAATGTCTGGAGGTTCTGGATTGCAATATGCCGCATCCACAATTATCTATCTTTCTAAGTCAAAGGAAAAAGATGGAACGGAAGTAATTGGAAACATTATCAGGGCAAAGACTCAAAAGTCCCGTTTAAGTAAGGAGAATCAAGATGTTGAAATCCGTCTGTATTATGATGATCGCGGTCTTGATCGTTACTACGGTCTTCTTGAACTTGGTGAACTTGGTGGACTCTGGAAGAATGTAGCAGGTCGTTATGAGATTGATGGTAAGAAACTTTATGCCAAAGAAATCTTAAAAAATACCGAAAAATATTTTACACCGGAAGTAATGGAAAAACTTGATGTGATTGCTAAAGGTGAGTTTAGTTATGGCAAATGAAAAACATTCGTATAATAAAAACTAATGTAAATGTTTCTAAAATATTAGAACAACTTAAGCAATATCCCGAAGACTGGGGTTCTCAAAAAGATATTGAAGACTCTGAACAACTAGACCCCACAGAATATACTGTTACTGTGGATGTATTACAACTTATAATGGGTGGAGTTGAAACCGAAGGTCAATATGTTGGGAATACTGAAATATGTATTAAAACTCCGGCATATGAAAAACACACGGAGATTCTTAATTACTTGGGAAAGTATTTTAAGAAACTCCGTCGTTGTGGATTCTTGGCACTTCCTGTAGGTGAAATAGTGGGTTCTCATATTGATGAAGGAACTTATTATCTTACGAAGGATAGATATCACCTTTCCATTCAGGGAAAATACGAGTATACTGTTGGGGATGAAACTATTATTATTGAACCGGGAACACTCTTTTGGTTCAATAATAAACTACCCCATAAGGCAGTTAATATTGGCAACAACATTAGAATTACTTTTGTATTCGATGTTCCACATCATAAACGAAATCTTTAATTAAAATAATGGAACGACTTGAACTTACAATCCTTAGAAACTTAGTATTTAATGAAGATTATGCCAGAAAAGTTATTCCATTTATTCAACCAGAGTACTACGAACAAAGAGTAGAAAAGATAGTTTTTGAGGAAATTGTTGAGTTTATCGTTAAGTATGGTTCTTCAATTACAATAGAAGCACTCAATATTGAGATTGATAATCGTAGAGATTTAACAGAAACTGAAAATAAAGAAATTGTAGAATTACTTTCTAAACTTAATAACAGTCCTGTGGATAAGCAGTGGATTCTTGATACTACAGAAAAGTGGTGTCGTGACCGTGCTATTTACTTGGCACTTATGGAATCCATTCATATTGCCGATGGTAAGGATGATAAAAAAGGTAGAGATGCTATTCCCAGTATTCTTTCTGATGCTCTGGCAGTATCTTTTGATAATAATATAGGTCACGATTATCTTCAGAATTATGAGGAACGATATGAGTTCTATCATCGTAAAGAAGATAAGATTGAATTTGACTTAGAATATTTCAACAAAATAACAAAAGGTGGATTGCCTAATAAGACTCTGAATATTGCTCTTGCCGGAACGGGTGTGGGAAAATCTCTCTTTATGTGTCATGTTGCCAGTTCTGCCTTACTACAGAATAGAAATGTTCTTTACATCACTCTTGAAATGGCAGAAGAAAGAATTGCCGAAAGAATTGATGCGAATCTTCTTAATGTTCCAATTCAACAACTGATTGATTTACCACGCTCAGCATTTGAGAATAAAGTAAATGGTATTTCCAAGAAGACTCGGGGTTCTTTGGTAATCAAAGAATATCCTACTGCTTCGGCACACTCCGGGCACTTCAAGGCACTTCTGAATGAACTTGCTCTGAAGAAATCATTTAGACCTGATATTATCTTTATTGACTATTTGAATATCTGTTCATCTTCACGATTTAAGAGTGGTAGTAATATCAATTCTTATACTTTGGTTAAGTCTATTGCCGAAGAACTTCGTGGTTTGGCAGTAGAGTTTAATGTTCCTATTATGAGTGCGACACAGACGACTAGGAGCGGTTTTGGTTCTTCCGATGTAGAATTGACCGATACTTCTGAATCGTTCGGTCTTCCTGCTACTGCCGACCTTATGTTTGCTCTGATTAGTACAGAGGAACTTGAAGGTCTAGGGCAGATTATGGTGAAGCAACTTAAAAACAGATATAATGACCCAACAATCTTTAAGCGTTTCGTTGTTGGAATTGACCGTGCCAAGATGAGACTTTATGATGTGGAACAATCGGCACAAAATGACATACTTGACAGTGGTAAAGAAGAGGAGTATAATAATGAAGAAAATAAACCAAAAAAATCATTTGAGGGATTTAAATTTTCATGACACAACGAGTTGATTTTAATAAGTATCAGAACTTCGTAGATGCCGTAACTTCTGATGCATCCAAAGATTTCCTTGCTCTTTCTGACCGTATGGTTCAGTTGGATGAGAAAGGTGCTAATATTGAGCGTCTCCTGACTGCCTCTGTTGGTATTAATGCCGAGGGTGGTGAATTCTTGGAGATTGTAAAGAAAATGGTTTTCCAAGGTAAGTCTTGGAATGATGAGACCCGAACTCACTTGATTAAGGAACTGGGTGATACGATGTGGTATGTGGCACAAGCGTGTATTGCTCTTGATGTCTCTTTTGATGAAGTAATTCAGACCAATATTGATAAACTGATGAAGCGTTATCCGGACGGATTCTTTGATGTATATTATAGTGAAAATCGTGAAGATGGAGACATTTGATGACTAAAACAGTATCTGTTAAGATGGATGTTCGGACTGCCGCTGCCGTTCGTCAAATTCTTTTTGAGAATCAAAAAGGTTATACCTATGATGAACTTTCTGTTCCTCCTCGTATTTCTGACATTCGTGCCGTGATTTTAGACCTTGATGAAAAGATTGGTGCTGTAGTTGGTGAATGACCCTTCGGGAGTCTTGAGCACTAAATAAAAATAAAATACTTATGGCTACCTTATCCGTGAATGATTTGGGAAAAAGAAATAACTTTAATATTTTTTTAACCAGAATTAGAACTGGTAAAGATTTTGTATTGAATGAATCTAATGGTCAGAAAATAAAACTAAGTAAAACTATCGTAACTGAATTAACAGATATTACTAAATTTAATAAGTTTAAATCTGGTCAATCCATAGTTCTCCCAACTTCTTCTGGTTCAACTGTAAGATTAACTGAATTATATAAAGACTCTGAATTTTCTGGAAGAACCCAGGCAACAACCGCCCAAGAAGACGCTCAGATTATAAGAGTAAATCAGCAATTACAAGATATATTTGACAAATTAGGTACAGATTTTATACCACTAAAAGTTGGTGCCACAACTTACCAGGTGGGACTTTGTGAAAGTACACCGGGAACACCTAAATGCGATTTTCATTTTAGAGGAATATCTGGGTATGTTGGGCACGTTTCTCATAAGGCAGGTTCTGGACCTAAAGCATTTCAACAGTGGTCTGGAACGTCTGCAAGAGTGGAACCAACAATTAATAATCATCCAGAAACTCAGGCATTTATTAATACTTTACTTGAAATGTTTCCAAACGGTATGCCTCCAGCAACAACTGTAGGAAGAAAAATACAGGATGAAACACTTAAAAAATTGGCAGTCTATGGTAATGGATTTGGGGGTCCAAAGGGTGAAAATAATGTAGATGTTACTATGCAGGGAGTTTTAAATGTTCAAAGTAGAGGAAGATATTATGAATTAACTTGTACTGGACATAAAATAAATAATGGTGATAGAATAAATGCAAGTTATGAACCTGTATTTTTAGGCGTTTATAAAGGAGACCGAAGTGACCACGGTATAAGAGGTGCCAGAGTTATTATTCAACCAATCGGTGGTAGAAGCATACAGAAATTTGTGTAATATATGAAAGACCTCCAAGCATTCCTTGATAATATTATTGATATTTTTACCACTAAAAAATCATTACCTAAAGATGTAATGAATGATTTTATCAAGTATTTTTACTTCACTCTTGATAAGGAAATCAAATCAAATAAGTCGGAAGTATTAAAGAATAAATATATTAAGATTAGAAAAAATGGATTAAACTATATTGTTGCTAATAAAGAAGCAATAATGGCGAATATTCGTAAGAAAAAATTAAGTAAGTAATGAAAAGTTTCTTTCAGTTCATATCAGAAGCAACTTCTGCATCAGACCAAGCTCAGCGTCTTGGGTTGCAGGGTGACGGGCACGGTGGTTGGTATGATAGAAGAACTAATGAGTTTGTTGCCAAGACCGAAGGTGGAAAGTTAAAGTTTTATAATAAGCGTCAGAGAGTAGGAAAGGACCCAAATCAAACCCCACACGAAAAGGATGTTCCTTCACCGAGTTATAATGACCCAAATGCTCAACAGCAACCCCAACCCCAAGCAGAACCCCAACCGGAACCTGCTCCAGAGCAACAACCGGTAGCACAGGAACCACAACAACCTGTAGAAACTCCTCCACCAGTTCCTAAGACCAAAGGAACTCTTACGATTGCTTTTGGTCGTTTTAATCCTCCTACGGTCGGGCACCAGCAATTAATGGATGTTGCTGCTGCTTCATCTCAGGCAGATGGTGGAGACTATCTAATCTATCCATCCAGAAGTCAGGATAAGAAAAAGAATCCACTGGACCCTGATACAAAGATTTCATATATGAGACAGATGTTTCCTGCTCATAGTGAAAGAATTGTGAATGATGCCGCAAATAAGACTATTTTTGATGTTCTTAAAAAGGCACATAATGATGGATATACTAATGTTAGAATCGTGGGTGGTTCCGACCGTGTAAAGGAGTTTGAGAAATTATCCAATAACTATAATGGTCAATTATATGCCTTTGATGCGATTGAAGTAGTTTCTGCCGGAGACCGCGATCCTGATGCCAAAGGTGTTGAGGGAATGTCTGCATCCAGAATGAGACTTGCCGCTGCCGAAGGAGATTTTCGTAAGTTTAGAGAAGGTCTTCCTCCAGATATGAAGCGTAAATCGGCACAAGAATTATTTGATTCTGTAAGAGCATCTATGGGTATTAATGAGAACTGGAATCTCTGGGAAATTGCCCCTAAGTTTGATTACCAGACTCTTCGTGAGAATTATGTTTCCGAAAAAATATTCCAAATCGGTCAACTGGTTGAGAATCTGAATACTGGACTTGTTGGAAGAATCATTCGTCGTGGAACTAATTATCTGATTTGTGTAACTGAATCTAATATGATGTTTAAGTCTTGGATTAAGGATGTAATGGAAACCAAAAAATATACCGAAGTTAAAATGGATAGAAAGATGAGAGAACCCGGAAAACCAAATACTTTAGTTGGAACTTCTGGATTCTACAAGTATGTTGCGGATATGACACCAGAGGCACCCGAAACAAATCTACAATACGGAGCAAAACCCTATCGTGGTTATAAAGTATCTAATATCAGGGAGTTTATAAATAAGTATAGAAAATAGTAAAGTAGTAAAGTCTTAATATGAAAAATCATATTGCCGAAGATCTGCCAGCAAGAAAATTTGCCCCTGCTGCTGCCGATTCTGGTCCTACTGACAAGAACGATAAAAAGGAAAGTTCTGGAAAGTCTCCAGAGAAAAAGGCAAAGCAGGCAGTGTATGATATTCGTTATAGAGCAAGAAGAGAAGATATTCCACTTCCTCAGGCATTTTCTCAATATATGCAAAATAGCAGTATGGGAGGTGAGGAAAGAAAGATGGTCAAGGCAAAACTATTCGGTAAAGAAGGTGGTGGTATGAAGGCAGAAGACTTTAATCCTATTTTTAAGGATGCGGCATCTGATAATGTTGCCAAAGCACTTTTTAAAGTTTTTGTGGAAGGAACGGAACAAGAACAGCAATCAATTTCTCTAACTTATCTTGAAGAATTAGACAGTCCAGAGCACAGAAAGTATAAGGTAAGAGTTACTGATAAGAATACTAAAAGGTCTTATGTGAGAATGGCAACCCGTGAGAAAATCAATCAACTTCGTGCCAATCCAAATATTGAATCAGTTGAGATGACCGAATATGGCGAACCTTATGAGGGTGAGAGAAAGAAAGGTTCTCAGACCGCAAGAGTTGCTGCAGGTAAAGGATTAGACCCCGTAGGTAAAGAAGACGGTGATGTTGATAATGATGGGGATAAAGATAAGTCTGATAAGTATCTAATGAAGAGGCGTGGTGCGATTGGTAATGCCATCGCAACTCGTAAAGAAGAGTTCATTCACGAAGCAGAAACCGAAGATTCTAACACCCAAACACTTGATTATATAAAGGGAAAAGTTAAGAATAAAGTAACTATTTCTCCTATTCAGGGTGGAAATGAAAAAGTTAGAATAGTGGCACATAATGAACTTGAAGGTGAATTGATTGCTGAAACTGGGTACTCAAAGTTTCTTAAAAAGGTTCATTCTCTTCAAGAAAAAGCAGTAAGTCAAAATCAGCAACAACTTGCTGCTATGGCTATTGAATATCTTGATGGAAATATGCCTGATGCGAGTGACGCTGTAAAACAAATGGCAAAAATGGGAAGAAAAGAACTCAAAAAATTTGCCAAAACCAAGCACAAAGGTCTTCCAGAAAAAGTAAAGGAAGAAATGGATTGTGGTTCTGATGATAAGAAAAAAAAGAATGGTGAAGAGGAAGACCCCCGTTCTTCGAAGACAAAGGATAACCTTAGAAGAAATTATTTAAGGGCGATGGGTCTTAAGATGTCTTATGAACCAGAAGGTGAGGTATTGGAGGATTATATGAGAGTAAATTCTGATGGTAGCAGAGAAAGAGTTGCAGGTGACCCCCCAAAGGCAAAACTAAAAAGAAAACCACTAGGTCATACTCCCGAACAACAAAGGCAAATGAATAAACAACCTAAAACAGACTATAGAGCAAGACCTGGAGAATCCGATTAATTCCTAAATAATACAGGATACTCTTCACACGAGGTAATTATGTCAGTCGCAGCTCTCTGGGCTTGGGTTATTGCTAATGAGGCAGCAGTAGCAACTATTCTTTTAGTTGTTTCTGAGTTCCTTGGTGCAGTTCCAAAATTAAAGGCAAATGGTTTAGTTTCATACGTTATTCTTCAAGTTCAGCAAAATCTTAAGAAAAAAGGTGCAGTAGATCCTACTCCCTGAACTAAACGGGGTTGATAATAAGGAGACCAAATATTAGGGTCTCCTTTTTTTATAAATATTACTAGAAAAAGAATTTTGTAGGTAAGAAACATGTCACTTTGGGGCATTTCAACAAACGCTGAAACTGCAGCAAATAATTACGCGATTCCAAAATATTTGGGCAACTATTCTGCTGCAAACGGTCAATTCGAAGCAACTGATAGAACCAGAAGTCCTTATAATTGTTTTGCAGATAATCGTGGATGGATTCAAAGACATTATAAGACTACTAGTAATTCTGGAATTTCTACTCGCTATTGGGATTCTATTTTAGTTCCTGTAGCTGGATTAAATACTGCTGGTGCTGGAACAAGTACAACTGGTTTAGGGCAAGCAACTCCAATTGCTGTTTTCTTTGAGGATCCTAATCTTGCTTCTCCAATTAGCATCGGTGCCGGTGGAACAACTGGAATTGGAACCGGAACTACTGGATATGTTCATATAGTATGGAACGAAATGGTATACTGCTCCGCTGGAGCAACTGTTCTTATTTCTCAATCTACTGGAGCAAATATTGTTGCTACTGCAGCTTCTACAGGAGTTCCAGTTCAAGTTAATGTTCCCGGAATAGGACAAACTGTAATCACTTTTAACGGACAAATTACTAATAGAGTTGGATTTGCATTTACTGCTCCTAATACTGGTATTGGAACTGTTCTTAGAATTGCAACTACTGGTGGTGTTGTTGGTGTTATTACTGATGCTTCTGGTGGTGCCGCAGTAGATAAAACTATTGTCGGACTTGTTAAAAATATTGCAGGTGCAGGAACAACATCTGGTGTTGGTATTGGAACTACTACTTTAACAATTAAAGCATGATATGAGATTTGATGAGTTGAATGAGAATAATTATATATTATTTGCCATTAAGTATTATGAAAATCCCCAATCAGTAACGATGGAGGACTTTGAGTCTGACTTGAAAAGAATAAGATATGTAAAGAGATTATTAAAAAGATATAAAAATACTGGCGAATTAAAGACGCATTTAATATTAAATCATCTTATTATCCTCTTTAATGTTTTTAATGATGCCACAGTTCCTTTGTTATTCTATAACTTAGAAAAGGAACTTTGGCCGTCTATTAAAAGTTTTTTACTTTTCTTAAATCGTTTACCGGAATATCCCAAAACTCAGATACACGAAATTATTGAAGATTCTGAGTGTCTGTCTCAATTGCAGAAAATCTAATGGATATAAACAAGATTATTGATATTATCCACACTCTCAAAGAAGAGGGTATGGTAACTGGTGCTCCTACCAATAGTCTTGTTGGTGGAAAAATAGCAGGAACCGCAGAGGCGGGTGATAGTCCTCCAGTAGATTTGAGAAAAGGAAAGAGGAGGAATTGGAACCCATTCTTCAAAAATCTTGCCAGAATGCAAAGAAGAAAACCCAAATAAATAATAGCAAGACCACTACTTGATTTTTTTGTTTTGTAGAACCCAATATCCACCAACAAAAAAATGTTTAACAAATCATCTAACGAAACAAAAATTGCAGTTCTAGAAGAACGTCTTACTTCCTATGAGGTTATGATGAAAAAGATAGATGAAGCCATTCAAATAATGGGGCAGACCAGTCAAAACATCTCAAAGATGTTAGCAGTTCACGAAGAAAAGTTAGATAATACTAATAAGACTGATGAGGTAATTTTTAGTAGAATTCGAGTGATGGAGGATAAAAATACAGAAGAGCACGGTAGAGTAATCGAAAGGTTTGAATCATTAGAAAAAAAGATAGATAACCGCATAGAATCGGTAGATAAAAAAGTTGATGACGTAACAAAGTTTCGTTGGTTAGTTGTAGGTGCTTTAGTAATAATTTCTTTTGTGTTTTCTCAGTCAGGTATGGTTGTGGATGTCTTGACACCAGACGCAGAACAGATTAGAATAGAGAAAGCAAAATAATACCCTCATAATGGACTTGATTGATTCCAAGTATATTGGATTAGTTTCTTCACGCCTTCAGAAATTTAAAAGAGTTAAAGCAGACCTCTATAACTTCAGATGTTGCCTATGTGGAGATTCTCAAAAGAATAAAAGTAAGACACGAGGGTATTTGTATGCCGTAAAGACTAATACAAACTTTAAGTGTCATAACTGTGGGGCAAGTATGTCCTTCAATAATTTTCTCAAAGAATTAGACCCTACTCTTCATAAACAATATACGATGGAGAAGTTTAAGGAAGGATATACTGGTAAGAACTTCGTGGTTGAAGAACCAAAGTTTGAATTCTCAAAACCAACTTTTTCCAAGAAACTAGACCTTCCAAAAGCATCATCAAATCAAATTGCTAAAGAATACTTGGAAAAAAGAAAACTCAATCCAGAAAAGTTTTATTTTGCTGACAAGTTTCAGGAGTGGGTGAATACTCAAAAACCCACATATAGTAGGATTGTAAAGGACGAGAGTCGTATAGTCATACCACTATACACTAGGGAAGGAGAAGTCTTCGGATTTCAAGGAAGAGCACTAGGACCGAACAATGTTAAATACATTACCGTCATCTTGGATGATTCGATTCCCAAACTTTATGGACTCAATAAGGTAAATGTAAATGAGACGGTTTATATTGTCGAAGGACCATTTGACTCTGAGTTTGTAGAGAATGGAATTGCTATGTGTGGTGCCGATGTTGATATATCATCCTGTAACTTTAAGGATGTTGTTTATGTCTTTGATAACGAACCACGAAATCGAGAAATATGTAGTAGAATGAATAAGATTATTGAAGATGGAAACAAAATTATAGTATGGTCCAAATCTATTCAGCAAAAAGACATTAACGATATGGTGCTTGCTGGACTTTCGGTTATGGATGTGTTAAAATTAAATACTCACTCAGGTTTAGAAGCAAAAGTAAAGTTTACCGAATGGAAGAAAGTATGAGCAACGGAACAAAGGTTATTAAAAGAAACGGATCGATTGAGGGTCTTGACTTAAACAAACTTCACCTAATGGTAGAAGAAGCATGTAAGGACTTGGCAGGAGTATCGGCATCTCAGGTTGAAATGAAGTCCGGTATTCAGTTTTATGATGGCATTACTACATCGGAGGTTCAGGAGATTCTAATTCGCTCTGCAAGCGACTTGATTGACCTTGACCATCCTAACTATCAGTTTGTTGCTGCCAGACTCCTTCTGTTCGCTCTCCGCAAGCAGTTATTCGGTCGTATGCACGAGTGCTCTACTCTGATTGAACACGTTCATAATTGTGTTGATAAGGGTGTCTATGATGAAGAGATCTTAAGTCTTTATAGTGATGAAGAGTTTGATAAACTTCAATCCTTTATTGTTCATGAGCGTGATTACCTCTTCACTTATGCGGGTCTCCGTCAGGTAGTTGATAAGTATCTGGTTCAGGATAGAAGTTCTGGTGCTCTTTATGAGACTCCTCAGTTTATGTACCTGATGATTGCTGCTACCATCTTCTCTAAATATCCAAAGGAAACTCGTTTGGATTACGTTAAAAAATATTATGACGCAATCAGCAAGCACAAAATCAACATCCCAACGCCGATTATGGCAGGAGTCAGAACTCCACTTCGTCAATTTGCATCTTGTGTTCTCGTTGATGTTGATGACACCCTCGATAGCATCTTTAGCAGCGATGTGGCTATTGGTAAATATGTCTCACAAAGGGCTGGTATCGGTATTAACGCTGGTAGAATTCGTGGCATCAACAGCAAAATCAGAGGCGGAGAGGTACAACACACAGGCGTGGTGCCCTTCCTTAAGAAGTTTGAAGCAACTGTCCGATGCTGCACTCAGAACGGCATCAGAGGTGGTTCTGCTACAGTTTTCTTTCCTATCTGGCACCAAGAAATAGAAGACATTCTAGTTCTCAAAAATAACAAAGGAACTGAAGATAATCGTGTTCGTAAATTGGATTATGGAATTCAAATATCCAAACTGTTCTATGAAAGATTCATCAAGAATCAGGAGATCACACTTTTCTCCCCACACTCAGTTCCCGGATTGTATGATGCTTTTGGTACAGATTCATTCGATGAGATATATGTAAATGCGGAGCAAGATGAGTCTATTCCAAGAAAAACTATTGGAGCACAAGAACTTTTTCTGGATCTTCTGAAGGAAAGAGCAGAGACCGGTCGTATTTACATTATGAATATTGACCACTGCAACTCTCATAGTTCTTATCTGGATAAGGTTAATATGAGTAACCTTTGTATGGAGATCACCGAACCCACGACTCCAATACAGCATATTGATGATGAGAATGGAGAAGTCGCAACTTGTATTCTATCTGCGATAAATGTTGGAAAACTAAAGCACTTTGATGATATGAAAGAACTTTGCGATCTTTCTGTTCGTGCTTTGGATGAGATTATTGACTATCAAAATTACCCCGTAAAGGCAGCAGAGAACTTCACCAAGAGGCGCCGATCACTTGGGATAGGTTATATTGGTTTGGCACACTTCCTTGCTAAGCACGGCGTCAAATATGAGGATCCTGCATCTTGGAATCTGGTTCACGACTTGAGTGAGGCATTCCAATATTATCTGATTAAGTCAACCGTAAATCTTGCGAAAGAAAAAGGTGCCTGTGAGTATTCTCATCGTACCAAGTATGGTCAGGGTATTCTACCGATTGATACATACAAGAGAGATGTTGATGAAATTGTTCCGAATAATTTGAAATATGATTGGGATAGTCTTAGGGAACAAGTTAAGCAATATGGAGTACGGAACTCAACACTGTCGGCACAAATGCCTTCGGAGAGCAGTTCCGTTGTGTCAAATGCAACAAATGGAATTGAACCACCTCGGGGATACTTGTCCATTAAGAAATCAAAGAAGGGTCCGCTCAAACAGATTGTACCCCAGTATCAAACTCTTAAGAACAACTATACGCTTCTTTGGGATATGCCTAGCAATACTGGTTATATCAATATTGTTGCTGTTATGCAAAAGTTCTTTGATCAGGCAATTTCTGGAAACTGGTCATATAATCCAGAAAATTATCCCAATAATGAAGTACCTGTGTCGGTGATGGCACAAGACCTTCTTACAACTTACAAATTGGGATGGAAAACAAGTTATTATCAGAATACTTATGACATTAAGACCGATGAAGTGGTTGAAGAATCAAAAGAAGACCTTCAATCACTCCTGAATGACATTATGAGTTCTGATGAAAACGACTGTGAAAGTTGCAAAATCTGACCTGAGTAAATATAAAAGTGTGAGTTAATTTAGAGAATAAAAATTATGGATTTTAACTTTAAGACAAAACTAGCGGAGAAGAATGTGGTCAATCAAATGACAGTTTTTAACTCTGAAGAGGTAGATACTAAAAAGCAACCGATGTTTTTTGGAGCACCTCTGGGCATCCAGCGTTATGATTCTTACAAGTATCCAATCTTTGATAAATTAACTCAGCAACAACTTGGATACTTTTGGAGACCTGAAGAAATATCTCTTCAGAAAGATCGTGGTGATTATCAAACATTACGTCCAGAACAAAAACATATTTTCACCAGTAATCTGAAATATCAGATTATGCTTGATTCGGTTCAGGGAAGAGGTCCCGGTATGGCATTTGCTCCCTACTGCTCTCTTCCTGAATTGGAAGCATGTATGAAGGTCTGGGAGTTTATGGAGATGATTCATAGTCGCTCATATACCTATATCATTAAGAATGTTTATTCGGACCCTGCGGATGTCTTTGATACAATTCTTCGTGATGAAAGAATCCTAGAACGTGCCGTGAGTGTCACCGAAGCATATAATGATTTCATCAATAGTGCTCAACATTATGGAACTTCTGAACTTTGGAAATACGCCCAAGAATCAGTTCCTTACGCACAGGCAGAAAGATATGAACTCAAACGAAAACTTTTCAGAGCAGTTGCAAACGTTAATATTCTTGAAGGTATTCGCTTTTACGTCAGTTTCGCTTGCAGTTTTGCATTTGGCGAACTCAAACTTATGGAGGGAAGTGCAAAAATCATCGGTCTAATTGCCCGTGATGAGAGTCAGCACTTGGTCATTACTCAGAACATTCTCAACAAATGGAAGGAGGGTGATGACCCTGATATGAAGAAAATCTCACAGGAAGAAGAGCAGTGGGTCTATAAGACTTTTGAGAATGCAGTCAATCAAGAAAAACTCTGGGCAGAATATTTGTTCAAGGATGGTTCTATGATTGGTCTGAATGATAAACTTCTTTGCCAGTATGTCGAATGGACTGCCAACCGCAGAATGAAGGCAATTGGTCTTCGCCCACTTTATGATATTCCTGCGAAGAATAATCCTCTTCCTTGGACCTCACACTGGTTGAATTCAAGAGAACTTCAGGAGGCACCTATGGAAACGGAAAAAGAATCCTATGTGATTGGTGGTATTAAACAGGATGTTGGTGCTAATACTTTCTCCGGATTCAAGTTGTGACACCAAAAATACTCAATAGTGATGGAAATTACGATGAGTGGTGTGAAGAAGAAATTATAAAATCTTATAAGGATGCTGCCGAATATGATGATGTGCTTTTTGGAGACCACGACTATTCTTATATTTGGTTGAATAATAAAACTAATGAGAGTCCTTGAGGCTCTCTTTTTTTATAAATAAAACTATAAAGAACTTATAAGAAAAGATGTCTAGACTTACTGGTACTGATGCATATGGTTTGATGGAGGCATATCAAGCAGTATATGCTCCTCAAGAACTCACCGAAGAGCAAGTTTGGGAAGAAGTTGAGAACTGGGTCAATTCACTTCTTGAAGAAGGTTATGACCTGAGTGATTATACCTGGGAGGAGATGTATGAAGAGTATTTGGAAGAAATTTATGGAACTAATCTGGGGGGAAATACTAAAACTAAACCTAATAAGTTAGATACTGCTGTAGGTAATGCCATTAAATCTATAACAAGTTCCGGTGCAGACGCCACACCAAGAACTACAGGTATTTACGGACAACCAACAAGGAAACCTGCATCCCCAACTTTCCAAAATACTGGTGGATTTGGTAGATATGCTCCCCCATCCACACAAGTAAAAACTCCTGCTCCTGCCGCTCCTGCCAATAGAACTCCTGGACTTACTCCTGTTCCCATCACTAGAACTCCTGCTCCTGCCACAAAACCAGCAGCACCAGCACCCGCTGCCGCCAGACCTTCTGGCGGTGCTCCTAGACCTTCTGCCGGTGCTCCCGCTAAAGTATCACCAACACCCACAAAACCAGCAGGACCTGCAATGGGTAAACTTGGGGGCACTACCTTTGAGAGAAGGACTCCAACATCTGCCGAATTGAAGGCAGCACAATCGGCAAGAGCATCGGGAGCATCTCCAGAGAAAGCACTTCAGGCAGCAAAGTCTGCTGGTGGAGCACTTCAACAAACTGCTGCTAAGGTAATGGAAAAACCACCAGCATTTAGTCCAACTCCTGCCGCTGCAAAAACAACCCCAACTCCATCCACACCAAAGGCACCTACACTTGGTTCCAAAAAACCCGGCAGTATGGTTTCTCATTTTGACCCATTTGATGTAATCAAAGGTCATCTTCTTGATGAAGGTTATGCCGATACTGAAGAATCGGCACTTGCTATTATGGCAAATATGAGTGAAGAGTGGAGAGAGAGTATTTTAAATGAGGGTGACAACTACGATAAGAATCGCCAAAGAGCAGCGAAAAGAGCAGCAGAAAGAAATGCTGCCAGAGATAGAGGACAAACTGGAAATGTCCCTGGAGTAGGTTATGTAACACCAAGAAGAGAAAGAGAAACTTATAGAGATGCTGCAGGCACTGAAAGGCACACTTCTGGTGCTAAAATGCCAAAAAAAGAAGGTTGATATTATTTTTCAAGTAATCACAAGACCTCTCCACCAGGAGGGGTTTTTTTATAAATAACTAAAAAAGTAAGAAATAAATGAAAAGTTTTAGAGAGTTTATGATAGAGGCACGAGATGCTGTAAAAGACGCTACATATACTGGAGATGCTGCCGAACAGGAAAGAATAAGACAAAGAGACCTTAAAAGGGGTTTTGATCCTGATAAGGAAAGAGCAGAGGCTAGAAGAAAAGCTAAAGAAGAATTATTGCGTAATAGGTCTAAGAATACTACAGTTCCTGGTGGTAACAAAGCAGATTCTCCTTTTGGTGGAAAACCTCAACCACAACCTGAACAACCTTCTGATACGACACAACAAACTAAAACACCTCCTAAATCATCCACTCCACCTTCACAACCTTCTGATACGACACAACAAACTAAAACACCTCCTAAATCATCCACTCCACCTTCACAACCTTCTGGTGGAAGTGGTGGAAGAGGAACATCTTCACCTCCTCCATCAAGTTCAACCACAACCCCATCTTCCGGAAGAAACCCAAATCAGTACAGAGGTCCTGGTACTGGAAGAACTGAAACTCCAAGAAGCACAACAAATCCAGGAAAAGGTCCCGGTGCATTTCAGACGGTAAAAAATAATGCAAAAAATATTAAAAACTTCAAACCTGGTAGTGTTCCGGGATTGAAGTCTGGTGGTGTTTTATCCGGTGTAGTTGATACCGCAGTTGAGAAATCTAGGGGTTCTGGGTGGTTAAGATCTCTAGCCAAAGGCACAGCATCAGCATTAGGAGCTGTTGGTGGTGGTATTGCCGGTGGTGCTGCAGGATCTCTTGCTGGTCCAGTTGGAACCGCAGTCGGTGGATATGCTGGGCAAGCAGCAGGAGCCGCTGCTGCAGGTAAGGCATTTGATACTGTTGCCGGAGCAAATGCAGTAGGAAGAAAGCAAATTGCAACTGATAATCGTAAGAGTCAATCTGGTGGTGCATTAGTTGGAACCGGCGGAAAGACTTCCTTTGATACTAAAAAGAATACGATTACAAGTGGCGGAAAAACCGCTCAATTGGGTAAGACTTCTGTTGTTACGGATCCAAAAACAGGAAAGCAGGGTGTCGGATATCTTGCATATAAAGGTGGAAAAGCAGTTTATAAAAAACCAGATACAAAATCTCTTGCTCAGACATCATCCAATCCATTAGAAAGAGTTGGTAGGTCTTTATTTGCCGGTGCTTATAAGGCAAATGATGCTAAACTTGCTGCCGCAAAACTTAAGACAGCTGCTACAAGTGATGCTTCTCGTAACAAACAACTTGGTGTTAAATTGAAGCCGGGAGGTTAATTTTTATAAATAATTGAAAATAGTGTTTATTCATATGTCAAAAGAAATTGTAGACTTGATGGAGGCATATCAAGCAGTATATGCTCCCCAAGAATTGACAGAAGAGCAAGTATGGGAAGAAGTTGAGAACTGGGTTAATTCACTTTTAGAAGAAGGTTATGATCTAAGTGATTATACTTGGGAAGAGATGTATGAGAATTATGTAACTGAGAATTGGGCAGCTGTAGGTAAAGCATTATTAGGTTATGGGGCAAGAGGATTAAATGTAGCAAAGGTTGGAGCAAAACCTGTATTAAAAAATGTAGTAACTAAGGGTGGAAAGTATGGAGCTATTGGTCTTGGTGCATTAACAGCAGATGAATTACTTACAAGAGGAGCTGGAAGAACAGCAGTAGGTAAAGGTTTGGAGCAAACAAGAAAACTCGGACCAGCACTTAGAGGAGAACCAGCAACACCATCTGCAAAAGTAGAACCCTCATCTTCAGAGAAACCTGGAGAATCCACAGGGAAAGTAGTGAACGCTGCCGGTGGTAAAGGAGGAACAGTTACTTCCGGAACAAAATATGCAGCAACTCTTGGTGGAAAAAAGGGTAGTGTAACTTATGATGATACTGGTAAAAAGACATTTACTACCGACTCTTATGGATATGATGCCTATGACCTTGTGCTTGAGTATCTCCTCTCACAAGGGCACACAGACACCGTAGAAGAGGCAAATTATGTAATGTTGGTAATGGATGCCGAAACTATTGGAACTATTGTTGAGACAGCGGCAGACCAATCTGATAAGCAAATTGATAAAGGTGTAAAGACGACTTATAAAGCACAAAATGTTCTTGATAATCAACATCAAGGTAGAAGTAAAGGATTGAATAAACTTCCAAGAGGCGAAAGAGAAGAGAAGGCAAAAAGAATGGGAGGTCGTCTAAAAAGTCGTAGAGACGATTTATTTGGAGAACGCAATAAGCGTGAAGATTCAAAAAGAGAACAACTGAAGAAAATGTTAGGTTTATAATCTAAAATCCTAACATAACTCAAAGCACCTCTTGACAAGGTGCTTTTTTATTGCTAGACTAGGTTTGTCTCCGTTGAAGGATAAATAATAGCTCTATAAGACTACTAAATGAGCTATGAGAATCCTTGGAGATATAATGGGGAGATTTTTGAATCAAACCATATAGAAGATTATTTTGGATTCGTATATCTCATATCCTGTAAGACCACCGGTAGAAATTATATTGGACGCAAGTACCTTTGGCAGTTCAGAACCCCAAAAGGAAAAAAGAGAAAAGTAAAGTCAGAATCTGATTGGAAAAATTATTATGGTTCTTGCCCAGAATTAAAAGAAGATATAATCAAATACGGCAAGGAGTTCTTCAGTAGAGAAATTATAAGTCTTCATAAGACAAAAGGTAAATGTAACTTTGAGGAAACAAGACAACTTTTTCTAAATAATGTACTGACCGAATCACTTGACTCTGGGGTTCCGGCATACTATAATAGCAATATTCTCTCTAGATATTTTCGGAAAGACTATTATGATGACGCTACTGGAACAAACTCTTAGGTCTTCTCACGATTGGGCAGTTGATCGCATACATACATTATGTGAAGATAAGAGTGTCGAAGACGCTCAGGCAATTCAGGCAGAGTTTAGAGAATGGATGAACCCCGATATCTCAGAACACGATGTTTTTTCACTTGAATACTTAGGAGACTAATAATGCGAATAGACCTTCATAACTTCTTTCAGTACTACGACCCAAAGAATCCAAAACACGTTGCGGCAGTAGAGCAACTTGAAGTAGATTTGGTGGGTAAATCTCCAGACCTGATGGAGGATACTGCTAATTGGGTGAAGATTTTTAGAACAAAACTAGAAGTAGTAATTCCAGGAATTTTGAATGTTCCTTACTATCCTCAAACAGATAATTATAGAGACGCTAATCGTACTTGTAATAGTTCTTCCTGTGCTATGTGCCTTGAGTATTTTAAACCAGGAACTTTAGTAGGAGCAAAAGGTGATGATGCTTATGTTCAGAAAGTATTCGCAGTCGGTGATACAACTGACCACTCAGTTCAAACCAAAGTTCTTGCTTCTTACGGAGTTAAGTCTGAGTTTAGGTATAATCTTGGGTTTGCTGACCTTGATCGTGAGTTGTCTGCTGGGAGACCCGTTGTTATTGGCATACTCCATCGTGGCACTTTATCTTCTCCTACTGGCGGGCATATGCTGTGTGTAATAGGAAAAAGTCCTGATGGAAAATCTTATATCTGTAATGACCCATATGGGGATTTGAATGATGGATACACAGGAGCAGTCACGAATGGTAAAGGTGCCGTATATAAGAAGTCAGACCTTCAGTATCGTTGGTTAGAAAATAATAAAGATAAAACTGGTTGGGGAAGGATTTTCAAATGACTATCAAATTTGTAGATGCTGCAAAAAACCATAAAGACCTAGAGCATCAAAATCGTGCCTGGGCATTTCTTCAGGCATCAGTTCACAAAGAAATATTGGATGAGTTTGCTAGGATTTATAGAAACCAAAAGATAGAACCAACACTTGATGGACTACCACTTCAAGGTGTTGCCCTTATCAAGGAATTTGAAGATTGTCATCTCAAAGCATATTATGATCCTCTTACAGGTGGGTTGCCCATCACGATTGGGTGGGGCAGCACTCGTAGAAAGGATGGAACGCGATTTATGATTGGGAATAAAATTACTCAAGAAGAAGCAGATGATTTGTTCTACTATCAACTTCGCCGGGAGTTTATTCCTGCTCTTCAAAAAATACCTTACTGGAGTGAGATGAATGACAATCAACGCGGAGCACTTTTATCCTTTGCTTACAATCTCGGAGATTTTTATGGTCATCCTGACTTCAATACTATTACAAGAGTCCTAAAGAATAAGGAATGGGATAAAGTTCCTGAAGCACTTAAACTCTATCGTAATCCTGGAACTAATGTTGAAGCAGGATTATTAAGAAGAAGAGTTGCAGAAGCAAAATTATGGTCATCCTGAATAAGGTTTGGCAATACCTTCGTTCAACATCCTTTCGTTGATTGTGACTGGATCGTCAACAAAATAAAGAGTGCCAAGTATCCTTCCATACTTATCTTCTTTGAAAGTTTCAATTACCCATTCACCTTCTCGGGACAGTTCTTTTTCTAACCACGCTTTTGTCGCAAGACCTTCTGCTTTTTCTTTAAGGTCTTTGGTTCTTGTTTCTGCGGCATTAATACCTTTGAGACGAACTCTTTGAACAGTTGTAAGATTGAATCCCAAATCTATTGAAACATCTAATGTGTCACCATCAACAATTCTTTCTATCTTCTTGATTTTATAGTGATACATTATCTTCTTCGTATGCTAATTTAAGTATATAGTAAATGATATAAGCAGCACCGGCAAGTCCAATACCTAATAGTATATTTACACTCCATACTGGGTCAGTCATTTTCTTTTTCTTCAGGTTTTTTATTTAAGTTTGCCTTCAAAGCAATAATAGTTGCCAGAAGAGACATCAAAACTTGAATTGATTCTGATGTATTATCGTCACATTTACTTGGAGGTTTTGCTCCACTTTTATCAAATGCCTTTACCAGATACAGATAATGTAAACTACTCATCACTTTGAAATTACATATTACATAATTTGTGAAAGTCATTCCGACAATTGCTGTTGCTACAAATGCAACCATCACAGGAACTATATTATCAAGTGTTGGATATTTGAATTTCATAATCGTCCTTCGGTTTTATGTATCCATTCCTTCAACTCAGCAACATATTTTCTGAGTTCTTGTGCCTTATTTAGATGCCATTCATCACCACTCCTGAAGTACTCGTGAGTGTGATTATCTATTGCCTTTAGAATATTGTGTATCGGTGTATTCCAGTGCTCTCTATGAGGTGTATTCCACTCTCGTGGCATAAAATGTGAAAAGCAGTTTGAAGTATTTAGATTCTTGGGAGACTTATTCACCCCCCAACCACTTCTCAAACTGGCACACTTGACAGAACCTAAATAATCTCATATAATGCAAAGGAACCCACTCAAAAGGTGGGTTTTGTCATAATGAGTCTGTGATGTGACACTTAGAGCCGTGGAAGATGCCCTTCGAGAGAGGTGGTATACCCCTCTTCTATACGGATGCCGAATTCTATTAAAATTAATGCAACAATTTTTTACTGTAGCCTTTCCCCTTTTGGCAATGGTTACAACCAGCACGGCAACACTGCCCCAAGTGTTTCCTCCTCCACCCGTGAGTGGTCCGCCACCATTCTCTATTATTCAAGAGGATCCTACACGAAAGACAGCGACCAGAGAGGTTGCTCCAGTTAAACCAAAAGAAAAAAGACTAATTTGTAAAGGATGTAATACTAATGAAACGAAGACTGTAGAATTTCTACAGAATCGTGGAATTACTGACAAAAATGCCATAGCAACCATTATGGGCAATATCCGACAAGAATCTACCTTCACTCCTAATGTATGTGAGGGTGGTGCTATAGTGTCTTATGGTGCTTGTACAAGTGGTGGTTATGGTCTTATTCAATTTACCGATGCTCCAAGATATAATGGTCTTGGTAAGTTTGCTGCTCGTATTGGTGGAGACCCTTCCACACTTGATACTCAACTTCGTTATATTATTACTGAACCACAATGGAGAGGTATTGAAGATAGATTGAAAGTCCCAGGAAAACCTATTGAATATTATATGCGTTTAGCATATACTTGGTTGGGGTGGGGACATAAAGGAGCAAGAACTGATTTTGCTTATAACTACTCAAATAAGTTAGTTCTAACTGTGATTGACTCCTAAATACATATACCTGACTTGCTGACACTTTTCAGGTGAGATTGGAGTGCTTCGGCACTCCTTTCTTGTATAAATAATAATGTCAGCAAGAATGTACCGGCGTTGAATGGAAACGAGGTATGATTTATAAATAACTAAAAAGTATTCATAAAATGGACGCACAAGAACTTCGCAATCTTCAAGAAGCATATATGGAAGTTTATGAACTTGATGAAGATTGGAAACCTGTAAATGTGCCAAGAGTAAAAACTCGTATGGGAAATCTTGAAGGGAGATTGTCTTCAGTTTCTAATGATAGATTTTCCAGCAATACCCCAGAATATGCCAGATATCAAAGAACCGCAAATGTTGTCTCACAATCAACTGAAAATCCAAATAAACCTTTCCAAAAACCAACATTTGATCCAGGTGGACTGAAAATAAAACCAGGAGGCCGAGGTGTCACATTTTCTCCAGAAAGAAATTCACAATGGAAACCATTTTCATCTAGATTACCTACCAAAACTCCTGCTACAGTAACAAAACCATCTACACCATCATCCACAAAACCAAACCCTCGTAGTATTTCTGGTTCTAGTGCTCCTAGACCGGGAAGAGGATCTACATCAAATTGGATGACAGATAGAATGGGTGAATTTACATCTGCGTTAAATAGATTATCAGATCCAAGAAAACCAAATTCAACCACAAAACCACAAGTAAAACCAACCAAAAGTTCAAGAGGTGGTGGTTCATCAGCACAAGGCGTTGGTTCTCCATCAGGAACTGGTAGATATCAAGTTGGTGGGGCGCAAGGACATGGTATTTCTGGAATAAAAATGGCCGATAGTTATGACCTCTACGACATCATTCTCTCACACCTTCTTGATGAGGGTTATGCCGAAACACCAGAAGCAGCAGAATCTATTATGGTGAATATGAGTGAAGAGTGGAGAGAGAGTATTTGTGAGGCAGAGATTGAACCCCCAAAAGAAAGAGTTGGTGCTTTGACGAATATTGATATTCCAATGTCCGAAAGAGAAGCAGCAAGACAAAGAACACTTGCAAAAGCAAAAGCAAAAAGAGAAAAAAACAAAAATTGAATAAATATAGGAGGGCACTCATAACCCTCCTTTTTTTATGTTCAATTTCAATTTCGGCAAGAAGAAACCTGATATTAAGCAATATGCAATTATAGGAGTCGTATTATCTTCTGTGATTGTAATACTCTCACAGTGCTCTAGTATTCCTAGCAATCAACTTTGGGATTTACTGGATGAGATACAAAGAAAATATTTTCCACAAACTATACTAAATGAGTTTATTATCAAAGATGATGAAAAACTCAAAAGAAGAATTGTGAGGGATGTTGATAGTGCAATTGATGAGTATTGGAGAAAAACTGGAGAAAAACCCGTAGAGATTCCTGCTCCAATATTTTCAGAGAAACCTGTAGATGAATCTGTGTGTTATACTGAAGAATGTAAATCACTCGGTGGAGAAATGCGTTTATGTGCTCCTTGGGTGTCTGGATGTAACTAAAAGTCGTATATATAAACATATCTTATTTTTATAGAGATTATTATGTCTGTATCACAAGAACTACTGACTGCTATTGAAGCGTGGAAAGTAGAAGACGAAAAGTTCACTGCTGGTAATAGTGCCGCTGGTACTCGTGCCCGTAAGGCACTTCAGGAAGTTGCCAAACTGGTCAAGACCCGTAGAGGCGAGATTACCGAAGAGAAGAACGCCCGTAAGGAAGCAAAGGGTTGACTTTAGTGCCCTGATGCCTTATAGTAGTTTGACGGGTGGAGGAGGTCCAAACTTCTTATAAATCCCACACCTCCCAAGCCTCTCAACGATGCTCAAACAGGGAGGTCCCTTTATGTCCCGTTAGCTCAGGAGACAGAGCAATTCTCTTCTAAAGAATCGGTCGTGGGTGCGAATCCTACACGGGACGCTTGCTACTTTGCACTGGAAAGATAAACCAGAATGCCGGTAGCAAACGAGGGTAAGTCCCTGTTATATCCTTATGAGATATATCACACTTGCCCCATCATTCCCCGATAGCTCAATTGGTAGAGCAAAGTGCTGTTAACACTGAGGTTGTTGGATCGTGCCCAACTCGGGGAGTTGGAAGGTCTGGAAATGTCTGGGTCTTCCAAAACAAAAACGCTAAACAAACTTCGGGAGGAAACTCCCAACCGATTTGGAAATTACCTGAAAAACAGGAAGAATAAGGTTTGGTGTTTTTTGCAGAAAGTGTCTTCTGCGGGTGTCGGACACTCGATACCCATCCGCCCTTGTAGCTCAGTGGTAGAGCAACGGTTTTGTAAACCGTTGGTCGTCCGTTCAAATCGGATCAGGGGCTTGACATAATATTCGTTATGTCTTATAATTCATGAGTCCGTGTGGAGGAGCATACTTCCCTAAATAGGAAGTGTATGTGCTAAGTAAAATGAGAACTAAAACTGAATTATTAAATGCAGTTGAAGCATCTCAATCAATGGCTGAGGTCGTAAGGAGATTGGGTCTTAATAAAAGTAGCACTACTTATGCTACTTTAAAAAAAGATTTTGCACATCACAATATACAACCTCAATTTAAAAAAAGAAGTAGGAACACTATTCCTTATACTTTTGAGGAAATGTTTTGTGAAAATTCTACTTGCGATAGATCAACTCTTAGGAATAGAATTATTAAAGAAGAAATTTTCAAATATAAATGTTCCGAATGTGGTATAATTGATTGGAATGGACAAAAACTTTCTCTTCAATTAGACCATATAAACGGAGTTTCTAATGATAATAGGATGGAAAATCTAAGATTTCTTTGTCCCAATTGTCATTCTCAAACAAAAACTTGGGGGAATAAAAATAATTTCCCCGCCGAGAGTGATGCCAAAAGTAAGGCACCCCGATAAGGGATACGGTAGAAGGATGCGAAACCTTCCACTCTCAACATTGCGGATATGGTGTAGTGGCAACACAAGAGTTTTCCAAACTTTTATCCTCGGTTCAAATCCGTGTATCCGCTTCCCCTAAAATATCAGGGGAGCTAAATAAACTTCGTAGTTGTAAATCTTAACGAACTATATGAAATTTTTCAAACAAATGATGCTTGTGCCTGTTGCACTGAGTCTTGTTGCTCCTGCTGTGAATGCCGCAGAACTCAATACTGAGGATGTCAACAAGTATGCTTCGGCACAACAAGTCACTAGCATTACACAATTTACTGATGTCCAACCTACTGATTGGGCATATCAGGCACTTAGCAATCTTGTAGAGCGTTATGGTTGCGTAGCAGGTTATCCTAACGGCACATACAAAGGTGGTCAGGCAATGACCCGTTTTGAGGCAGCAGCACTGCTGAATGCCTGCCTTGATCGTGTAACTGAAACCACAGATGAACTCAAAAAACTTCTTGCTGAATTTGATACAGAACTAACTGTACTCACTTCTCGTGTAGATGGTCTTGAGAACAAAGTTGGACAACTGCAGGCAACTCAGTTTTCAACCACTACCAAACTCAAAGGTGAAGTAAACTTTATTCTTGGCGGTGTTCCTGGTCTTGAAACTAACAAACGTGTTGATGTAGGTAATACTGCATTCAACTATGATGTTCGTCTGAACTTTGATACCTCTTTCACTGGTAAGGACTTGCTCCGTACTCGTCTGCGTTCTGGTAACTTCAGTAGCGATCCTTTTGGTTCCAGTTCTTCACTCTTCAAACTTGATAAGGCAGAATCTTATGCCGACCAAGTTGTGATTGACCGTCTGTACTATCAGTTCCCAGTTGGTAAGAGTGTAACTCTAACTGCTGGTCCTCTGGTTCGTAACACTGAGATGGCATGGGTTCCTTCTGCTTATAAGTCGGAAATCCTTGACTTCTTTCAACTTGGTGGTGCCTCTGGTGTCTATAACAAGGCAACTGGTGCTGGTTTTGGTGCTCAATGGAAGCAACAAGTTCCAAAAGGTCAGGGAGGTTTCCTTGCTGGTCTGAACTATGTCTCTCAAGATGGTGATAACACTGAAACTGGTGTCTTCAATTCAGATAGTGGATTGAACTTTATGACACAAGTTGGTTATCGTGCTCCTCAGTGGGGTGCTGCCGTTGCTTACCGTTATGGTACTGAAGGCAGTCGTGTCCGTACCTTCAACGCCCTTGGAGGCGGGTCTGGTGCCCTTGCCGCAGGTCAGGAAAGCAATAGCGTTGCTGTGAATGCTTACTGGCAACCTTCTCAGAGTGGATTCGTTCCTTCTATCTCAGTTGGTTATGGATATAATGATGTAGATGGTAAAGGTTCTAAAACTGGTGCCACCGATTCTGATTCCTGGTTCGTTGGACTTCAGTGGTCTGATGTGTTTGCCAAAGGTAATACTGCTGGTGTTGCTATTGGTCAACCCGGTAATTCTGACTTCGTTGGTGAAGATGCCGCGATGCTTGAAGTCTTCTATAAGTATCAAGTTTCGGACAACATCAGCATCACTCCTGCTATCTTCTATGTGAGCAATAATGCCCGTTATCAAGGAGAATCTTCTTGGGGTGGTGTGGTTCAGACCAAGTTCACATTCTGATAAATCACTTATAACTTGAGTGTAAGCACCCATTCTTTGGGTGCTTTTTTATGTTATGAACTTCTTAACCAAATCTTAGTTGATTTTATCTTCCCTTTACCTTAGAATTACTCTGTAGTTATTCACTTTTTATGAAACTCAAAAATATTATTGTTGCCGGTCTTGCTTTTGCTCCTACTGTCGCACTTGCCGGAGTTGACCGTCTTGCTGTTGCTGGTGCTACTTTCCCAGCAACTATTTACCAACGATGGTTTTCCACTCTTGCCAAATCTGGTGGTCCTAAAGTAAACTATCAGGCAGTTGGTTCTGGTGCTGGTCGTAAGGCATTTATTGACCAAACAGTAACCTTCGCAGCAACTGATGACCCCATCTCTGATAAGGACAGAGCAAAGGTTTCTCGTGGTGTAGTTCAAATTCCGATTGTTGGTGGAACTATTGCTCTTGCCTATAACAATCCTTCTTGTAAACTGAAACTGACTCAGAAACAAGTAGTATCAGTCTTTATGGGTTCTATTGATAACTGGAAGGAACTTGGATGTCCTGGTGGTAAGATTTATGTTTCACACCGTTCCGATGGTTCTGGAACCACTGCTGCCTTTACAGAGTCACTTCAGTCCTTCTCCAAGGAATGGACTCTTGGTGTCGGTAAATCTGTAAATTGGAAAGTTGGTGTTGGTGGTAAAGGTAATGAAGGTGTTGCTGGTGTTCTCCAAACTACTCCCGGTTCAATTGGTTATCTCAACCAATCCTTTGTGAAAGGTAATCTGAAAGCAGCAGCAGTTCAGAATAAGTCTGGTGAGTTTGTTCTCCCCAGTTATGTTTCTGGTTCCAAGGCACTGAATGGTATTCAGTTAGATAAAAATCTTGCTGGACAAAATCCCAATCCTTCTGCCAGCGGTGCTTATCCTATTGCCACTTTGACTTATGTTCTTGCCTATAAGACTGGTAATGGTCCTAAAGCAGCATCTATCAGAGAAGCAATTAATTATATGTTGAGTGATAAGGCACAGGCACTTGCTGATGACCTTGGATATGTTCCTCTCAAGGACGCAATCCAATCACGAGCACAATCTGCCGTGAAACTTATTGGTGAATGATATTGAAGGGAGTTGACAACGACTCCCTTCTTTAGTATAATCAAAATAGCATTCGGAGGATTATGTCTCTTATTTCCCAGCGTGATAGAAAACTTGCTATCGAAGCATTAGAACACTATAAAACTACAATTCCATTAATCATTAACTTTGGAGAACTTCCTTCTGATATCGCCATTAAACAAGATGAACAAAAGATGATGGAAGTAAATGCTCTTATAAATTGGATTAAGTTAGAACACTATAAGAATGAAAATTAATCTGTGGTTCTGCTCCGAAATGAATCAGTGGAGGTGGACTCTCTGTGATAGTTCTCGTCCAATTCGTAAACAAGAATCTGGTCAAAGAGAAAATCTCCGTGATGCTATGAATGATATAGCAACTACGGTAGAATATATGATGAATCAGTCTTGACTTTACGGGCGATTAGCGTAGAGGTAGCGCGGATCCTTTACACGGATTAGGTCACTGGTTCGATCCCAGTATCGCCCATTATAAATACCTAAAAAGTATTGGTGTAATGGAAAAACTTTATAAATTATTAAGTGATACTCAGGCATCACTTTTTTTGCTATTCCAAAAAACTTGGGTATATCACTGGCATATTGTAGGACCTGACTTTAAACAGATTCACGATTTGTTTGGGGACCAATACGCAGAAATTCAAGAAGAAGTTGATCGTATCTCAGAACATATGAGATTTTTGACTATTAAACCTATCAGCTCTTTATCTAGAGTTCTGGAAGTATCTGGTGTTGAGGAAGCAAAAACTAATATTTCTGAAATGGAAATGATTAAAGATTTACTTGAGGGACACAAAAAGATTATAGATATGTTAGGTGAAGTTGCTGAAGAAGCAGAAGCACAAAAGTCAAGAGGAACTGTCAATCTTGTTGATGATTTAAACGAAGCACACGGCAAGTTCGTTTGGATGCTTCGTTCATTTACTGAATAATTAATTATAAAGATGGAAAACTTAAAAATTAGATGTAAGTCTTGCGGAAGTGAGATAGAAGGAAAGTCTGGAAAAACAGTTGCGTGTGGATGCCCTAATATGGCAACCATTCGCAATAATGAAAATGTTGCTGCACTTGACTTATCAAAGGTTGTTATGATAAACTATATGAGTACCAAAGAAAAGTCTACTGTTCTTACGAATGAAGACCTTGCCTTCCAAGAAGCAAGGCGTCAGCGTAAAGTAAGACGACTTGATTTTGATGTCCGTTGATAGTTTTTATTGGAAGATAGCACCGATGGTTGGTAAATCGCCTTGAAAGCGATGCCAGGTTCACGCCTGATAGTTCGATTCTATTATTTTCCTTTTAATTGAAGACTATATAAAATAACGGGGTGTAAGTCAGAGGTAGACGGTTTGCTTTGGGAGCAAAAAGACACTGGTTCGATCCCAGTCACCCCGATTGCCAGTTTCATGACTGGCACACTTGACATAAAACTCAAATCACTCTATAATAACAAGGTAAACAAATCAAAGCGATGTCTCTGACTATCAAATTCAAGAAAGATATTAGTACTCTTCGTGCCGCAGCGAATGGTGATTTTTATCTTGATGTAAAGAATCCGAAACTTTACAAGAAAGTCCGTAAGTTCTATCAAAATGAAGGAGTTATTTTTTCTGACGACCCTCTCGATAATTATGATATTCTAATCGATTATATTGTCCAAGACCTTGAGACCGTTGAAGTAACAAAATGAAAAATCTAATCGAAGTTAAGTACCAATACGCAAAATTTCCAAATGCTCTTTTGCGTAAGTTTTTTAAGACACAAGAACAAATTGATATTTTTAAGCAACAACACTCAGATTATATTTACATCAACTAATGATTCAATCTAAAGTTATTCTTGAAAAGGAAGAATATCGGTTTGTTGAAAGGGGTATTATTGAACTCAACGGCAAACCCGATTATCGCCTTCAGAAAAAAGACTATTATACAAAACGATGGAATGATATCTATCTGTTTGATAATCAAATGCAATGTTTGACTGCTATGGAAGACCATCAATATGCCCGTTGGTTGGATCCTGATAGAGTTCCTTGTTATGTAAAAGATTATGATGATGAAGACACGGAGAGTCTCTAAAAGTACTGGTCGGTGATGAACCCCCCTTTAGTCACGGAGAGACTCTAAAAGCACTGGTGGATCCAAAATGACCCCTCAATAGGTTTCCAATTTCCTTAAAAAATTGGTGGTGCGGATGGAGAATACTCCCGCCTGGTTTCTTATTTCCAGTCAAAGAATAAGTGGCGAGCCTAAAGACCCCAAAGAGGAGTTGCATAAACTCCTCTTTTTTGCTATAATTACTCTATTATATAAAAAATATATGCTTGCTAATGATGATTTGGGGAATCTGGGTAGACTTGGAAACCAGATGTTTCAATATACTTCTCTTCGTGGTCTTGCTGCAAAGCACGGATATGAGTATTGTCTTCCTCCAAGAGAAGTAGTAGCAACACGGGATCCTAATGTCTTTAATTCAGATATCACTATGTTTGAGTGTTTTAAGATTCCAGAAGCACCAAAATATGTAACAAACTTCCCGAAAATAACAGAATCATGTTTTGAATTGGATCAAAACTTATGGAATAATTGTCCTGATAATATCAGTCTTTATGGATATTTTCAGACTGAAAAATACTTCAAACACATTGAAGAAGATATTCGCACCGCATTTACTTTTGTTGATGAAATAAAAGAACCAACACAAGAATCCTTCAAATCAAATTTTGGTGATACTGAAGTAGTGTCTCTCCATGTGCGTAGGGGAGATTATTTAAAATATTCTCATCATCCGGTCCAGTCTTTAGAATATTATTCTCAAGGACTCTCTCATATGCCAGAAGATATCCCAATAATGATTTTCTCTGATGAAATTGAATGGTGTAAAGAACAAGAATTGTTTCAAGAAGATCGTTTTATTTTCTCAGAAGGGAATAGTACTGGAGTAGATCTTTGCTTGATGTCTCTATGTTCTTATGCTATAATTGTAAATAGTTCTTTTAGTTGGTGGGGTTCGTGGTTAGCAAACAGTAAAAAAACTGTAGCACCTAAAAATTGGTTTGGGATGCCGTTATCACATGACACTAAGGATCTGTATCGCCAAGGATGGATTGTAATTTGAAAAATAAGTATTGAAAAAATTTCACTATGAAAGTCAACATTCCAAGCGTAATATATTTTCACATAGCTACCATTGGAAAATATCAAGAAATTTTTGATGAAATTTATTCACAAATACTAGAATCTAATCTAATTAATGAAGTTAAATTGATAAATCTTTGCATTGTTGGTGATGGTGAATTGATCTTTCCCTCACATAAAAAAATTAAAATTTATAAAGATCCTTATATTGAGTCTGGAGAATTTTTTACTTTAAATTTAATCAAAACATTTTCAGATTCGGTGAATGAAAAGTATGGAATTTTATACCTCCACACAAAAGGAGTAACGACTCCAGATAATTTGTGTATTGATGATTGGCGTCAGTATATGACTTATTTCAACGTCAATCAATATCAGAAGTGTTTTGATATGTTGGATGAGTATGATTCTTGTGGTGTTGATTTGGTAAGTGAACCAGCGACTCATTATTCTGGAAATTTTTGGTGGGCAAATTCTTCATATATTAAACAACTTCCAACTATAGATGAAATTAAGTTTCCAAAGATTCCTCCCATACTATCCATAAGGCACAACTGCGAATTTTGGATTGGTATGGGCAATGGTAAATTAAAAAGTCTTTGGAACTCATATATAAATGTATATGAAAGACATCTTCATAGATACGATACAATGGAGTATAAAAAATGAAATTGGTTGAAATTTTGAATAAATTTAATTTAGATTCTGACTTCTTAAATGAAGGTTATACTGAAGGAGGAACTGATAAAAATAGTTATCATAGCTACATTGAAAATTTTTATGAAAAGGAATTTGAACCTTATAAAGAAAGTAAAATTGATTTATTGGAAATTGGAATAGAAACTGGTGGTTCCTTAAAACTGTGGAAAGAGTATTTTTTAAATTCCAAATCTGTTGTTGGAGTTGATATATCGGATGAAAAAATAGATCAAAGATATAAAAATATTGATGGCATAATCATGCATTTTGGTGATGCATATGATGAAAAGTTTTCTAAAAAATTCAAACAATTTGATATTATTATTGATGATGGTCCTCATACTTTGGAAAGTCAATTAAAATCTATTAAATTTTATTTGCCGAAATTGAAGCAAAATGGACTTTTTATAATTGAAGATATTCAAAGTGTAGAGCATTTTGATATTTTAATTGATAAATCTAAAGAAGTTTGCGAATCTATTGATAATCAAGTTGAGTATTGTGTTGAATGTATTGATTTACGTGATAAGAAAGGTAGGTGGGACGATCTAATATTTTTAATCAGGAGTTAAATACCCTACAAAAAAATTATGTCATTTCAATTAATTGTAGAAACTTTAAGAAATAAAAAAGGAATAGAGTTTGGTGGACCAACTGGACTTTTTAGTGTGCCAGAACATAACCTACACTTATATCCTCATGTAAATCTTGATGGTGGTAATATATTGAATAATAATTATTTTCAATCCAATATAGGGTCAAATTTTACCTATTCCGAAAAAATTGGAAAGCAATTTGACATTGATTGTACAAATGAAAAACAACTTTCTTTGTCGGAAAGATATGATTTTATAGTTACCTCTCATGCTATAGAGCATTTTGCCAATCCTATCAATACTTTAAATTTGTGGAAAAAATATGTTTTAAAACCTGATGGGTATGTTTTATCCATCATACCTAATAAAGATTTTTGTTTTGATAGGAAAAGACCATTAACAACCTTAGAGCATTTAATTTCAGACTATAAAAAAAATATTGGTGAAAATGATACAACCCATATTGAAGAACAAAAAAAATTACATGATTGGAGTGCTGGTGGACTTGTTAATTTTTATGAACTATGTGAAATAAATTATCTTACAAGAGTTGTACATCACCACACTTTTAATATAGAATTGGTAGAGAAAATGTTTTCATACTCCGGATTTGAAAATATTGTTTCTTATATACATAATTTTTATGGTACACCATTAAATATCGTAAACCTATCAATGGTAAAAAATGATAACTATTAATTATCTTGCTCATGATCGTTCCAATAATTTTTGGAATATTACAAAACATTTTCTTAATTTAATCAAAGAACAAAATAAATCAAAAATTAGAGTTAATATTCTTACAACTCATAATGCTGATTTTGAAATACTTGATGGTATAGAAACAAATATAGTTTCATTTAATTCCGGATATAACTATATGTCAAAAATACAATATGCCGTTTCCCAAAATACAGAATATTCTGTAAAATTAGATGAAGATTGCTTTATTGGTAATCATGTATGGGATTATATGATTGAAAATGTTGATATTTTAGAATCTGATGATAATTTCATTCTAGCACCATTACTTTCAAACAATATTCCTTTGGTGGATGAATTTATAGAATCTTTTATTACTGATGAATTTATTAAAAATGAAATCTATTCTTATTTCTTAAAAAGAGATATGCCAAATGGACTTTGGGGTGTAGACTATTCTCCTCTTAATGAATATACACTTCAAGCATCATCTTGGAATCCTTCTGCTTTTTATGAAGGTGTTAGTCGAATAGATCATTATTATAAAGGGATTCATCCTATTCGTATTTGTGCAGAATCGCAAGTTATCTTAAATGATTATATTGTAGATAACTTTGATAAAATAATTGATAAGCAAGATTACTCTATTGAAGAATTTAATCGTCCTTATTATACAAATAGTGTTTTTCTTGTTAAAACTAAGGATTGGAAAAGTTTTCTTAATATGTCTGGAGGTGATGCTTTTGATGAAGTTGCATTTAATAGTTTTAAAAATACATTTAATAAAAAGACTTTCTACATCAAGAATGGATTTTCAATTCATTTGACTTATAATACTATTCATAATTCCAATCATAATGTGTGGGGTATTGGTATGATTGATGGTCTTGATTATGAAACTAATTTGCTTAAAAAAATTCATTATAAATTAGGTTATCAACAATAATGAAATTAAAATCAAACAAAGTTGCCTTTGTTATTCCGGTTTATCCTCCTCATTATGGGTATTTAAATTTTCTTGATAGTCTCCCAAATGACTTGGATTTTGATATCTACTTTATTCTTTCTTATAATGAAGATTTAGATATTTTAAAGTCATGTAATTTGAATCAAATATATAATACTATAGTATTAGAAGAAAAATTTAATCGTAATTTTATTTCTAATATTGTCAATTCTAATACAATAATTACTTTTAAAAAATATTATGCTATAAACATGCTGAAGAATAGATATGAATACATTGCAGCAGTTGATTCTGAAATTGAATTTGTATCTATAGATAATGTATATGAAAAATTTAAACAGTATTGTGATAAAAAGAAAATTTTTGGAGCATCCTTAAATGAAAATAGGTTAGAAATAGCAAAGGATATAATGGGGCATCCTTCAAAATTTTTTGATCAAAATAATGAAGAATTAAAAAATAAAACGTGTGGTTTGACTCATTATTTTTGGTTTTCTGATATTCCAATTTATGATACTAAAATTGCTTCAGAATTCTTTGAATTTATAAATTTTGAAAATTATGAAACATTTGTAAATAAGTTAACTTGGTGGGTATTTGATTACATACCGTACATTTATTATTGTGTTCTTTATAAAGGTTATGACTTAATTAATTTAAAAGAGTATGGTATTATGAGGAATTGGAGTATGGAATCAATGCCTATTGAAACTTATTTTGAAATAAATGAAAAATTTTCATATAAACCATTGTGGTTGATACATGACGTATATAATGAAAATAAGCATCAAATAAAAAAAGATGATATAATTATGACATACCATAGAAATGACGGTCGAGCTGTCTACTTATAAATGATTGGTAATTTGTATGAATAAGTTAGTAATTTTTGACCTCGATGGGGTTTTAATAGATAGTAGAGAAATGCACTATGAGGCACTCAATTGTGCTCTTGAAAATGTAGATAAGAAGTATATTGTCAATCGTGATGAGCATCTAAGTCTCTATGATGGTCTCCCTACTTCTCGTAAGTTGGCAATGCTGACCGAGAAGAAGAGTCTTCCTGTAGATACTCATCAACAGATTTGGGAAGATAAGCAGAGAGCAACCTTTGAGATCTTTTCAAAGTTAAAGAATGACTTTGAACTGATGCTCTACTTTAGAAGACTCAAAGATGAAGGGTTTCAAATTTGCGTAGCTAGTAATAGTATTCGTAATACGGTTAAATTGGTTCTACTAAAATTGGGAGTATTGGAGTTTGTTGATTACTATGTCAGCAATGAAGATGTAGTCCGTAACAAACCATTTCCTGAGATGTACTGGAAGTGTATGACTGCTTGTAATGCTCTTCCTAAGGACACTGTAATTTTTGAAGATAGTCATATTGGAAGGCAGGGTGCTCTGGATAGTAAGGCACATCTAATTCCTATTGAGAACCGTCAGCATATGACCGAGAAAAAGATTGAAGAAGCAATTGATATTTTGACGCAAACAACGGTAAGTCATATTCCTTGGAAGTCTGATAAGATGAATGTTCTTATTCCTATGGCAGGTGCTGGTAGTCGCTTTGCGAATGCTGGATATACCTTCCCCAAACCACTGATTGAAGTGGATGGTAAACCAATGATTCAGGTTGTTGTTGAGAACCTTAACATCGAAGCAAACTATACTTTTATTGTTCAGAAGGATCACTATGAAAAGTATAGTCTTCAATATCTCCTAAACCTGATTGCCCCTAACTGCAATATCGTTCAGGTGGATGGTCTTACCGAAGGTGCTGCCTGCACTACTCTGCTTGCCAAAGAGTTCATCGATAATGATGCTCCATTGGTAATGGCAAACTCTGACCAGTTTGTAGAGTGGAATAGTAACGAGTGCCTGTATGCCTTTAATGCAGATGGTATTGATGGTGGTATCGTTAGCTTCAAGGCAACTCATCCTAAGTGGTCTTATGCCAAGGTTGGTGATGATGGTTTTGTATCAGAGGTTGCGGAGAAGAAACCAATCAGTGATAATGCAACAGTCGGTATCTATTTCTGGAAGAAAGGTTCTGACTATGTAAAATATGCTGAACAGATGATTGAGAAGAATGTCAGAACCAATGGTGAGTTCTATGTCTGCCCAGTCTTCAATGAAGCAATTGGTGATGGTAAGAAAGTTCGTATCAAAGATATTGAAAGAATGTGGGGCATTGGAACTCCTGAAGATCTAAATTATTTCTTGGAGCACTATAAAGGATGAAACTGATTGCTCATCGTGGAAATACTGATGGTCCAAATCCAATTAGAGAAAACAGTGTTGATTATATTGAAAAAGCAATTTCTGAAGGATTTGATGTTGAAATTGATTTGAGAGTTGAAGATAATGAATATTATCTTGGTCATGATGATCCTCAATATTTTGTAACTATTGAATGGTTGAGAAAATATAAGGATGTTCTTTGGATTCACTGTAAAAACCCAGAAGCACTTGAAAAAATGTTAAGTTCTACAATAGAATTTAATTACTTTTGGCATGAAAATGATTGCTATACAATCACCAGTAAAAGTATTGGATGGATTTATCCCGGAAAAGAATATGTATTTAAATCAGTTATTGTTATGCCAGAATGGAATATCTCAGTAGATGATATTTTTAAAATTGCTCAGCAGAAGTGTTTTGGAATATGTTCAGATTATGTAAAAAAAATAAATTATCATGAGTATTGCTAATGAAATTCACTTTTGGAATAATTACTTCCGGTATTGATGATCGAATTGGTAGGATTATTGATAGTATTGAATCTTTAAATATTCCCAAGTATGAGATTATTATCGTTGGAAATTGTAATTTAAAAAGAACTAATACTAGGATAATTCCTTTTGACGAAGATATAAAATCGAAATGGATTACCAAAAAGAAAAATATAATAACACAACTTGCTACATATGAAAATATAGTGTATTTGCATGATTATTTTTATTTTAATCCGGACTGGTATGATGGGTGGTTAAAGTATGGTGACGATTATAAAGTTTGTATGAATCGTATTTTAAACCTCGATGGAACTAGATATCGTGATTGGGTTTTGTGGGTTTGTAATGGTAATGATACTGATATACCTGTTCCGGGGCATCATCCAATTGATGATTTAGTTGCAGAATATAGAGGTGCTTTAATACCATATGATATGATCCACCTTTCAAAATATATGTATTTTTCTGGTGCTTATTGGGTTGGAAAAAGGGATGTTATGTTAGAATTTCCATTAGATGAAACTCTTATCTGGGGTCAGGGGGAGGATGTAAAATGGTCTAAAGAAATACGAAAAAAATATAATTTTTCTATGAATCCATATTCTACAGTGCAACTAATGGTTCAAAAAGATAGAGCATTTGAAGAAAGTAAAAGTGAAATGATTAAAAAACTAAAAATTATTATTTAAAAAAATGAAAAATAAATTTAATCTTATTGGAGATACATTTAGTCATACGACAGGTGGGCATACTGGTTATTCTGTGCATGGAAAGATATCCAATTACATAGAGTGGGTACATGACTTGTCCGCTGATGATACAATGTATGTTGATCGATATATTTTTAATGCAATGCATGATAATATTCTTGGCAACAAATATGGGTGGCTGATGGAATCTAAATCATTAGATTATCAAAGAGGAATTGTAGGTGAAATAAAAAGGAATAAAGATGAGTATTTTAAAGTATTTAAATATATTTTTACACATGATAAGGAACTCCTATCATTAGATAGTAGATTCAAGTGGTGTCCTGCTCAAGGATTTTGGATTGAAGATTATAAATTACATCAAAAATCTAAAATGATTTCTTTCATTACATCAAATAAAAATTTTACCGAAGGGCACAAAAAAAGATTGGAATGGGTTGAAATGCTAGGAGATCAAGTTGATATTTATGGTAGGGGATTTAATGAGATAGATAATAAGGAGCAAGGATTGTGTGATTATATGTTTTCAGTTGTTGTGGAGAACGGTTTTTATGAATCGTATTTCACAGAAAAAATTCTTGATTGTTTTGCGACAGGTACAATACCTGTTTATATGGGATCTCCAGATATTTGCAATTATTTTAACTGTGATGGTATAATAAAATTATCTGAAGAATTTGACATATCAGAGGAAATATATTATAATAAAATTGATGCAATAACAGAAAATTTCAAAAAAGTCAAACAATATGAAATTCTTGAAGACTTCATTTATTTAAATTATTTAAGGTAAAAATTTATGGATACTAATTATGGGTGGGATATTGATTCCAAAGATAGTGGAGAATATATTAATACTTGTAAAAAAATTATTGAAGATTCTAATATATTTGATAATTTTAAATCGTCCAAAGAATATAATGTTATTCTGGAGCATGTTCATTATGAATTGGGATTACAATATTATGATCATATTCAAAAAGTTGGCAAAGAAATCTATGACAAATATTTGAATAAATTTTTAGAAAATGATCAAATAGGAAATCCAAATCAATTTTTCTATGGGGACGGTAAAATATCACCGACCACTCTTAGATATATTAAAAATTGTTTAGATTTATCTTTTCTTTGTGATGATCAAAGTGTATCTAAAATTGTTGAAGTTGGTGGTGGGTATGGTGGTTTGTGTAAAACTTTGAGCGTTCTATGTAACTTTAATGAGTATTTAAATATTGATCTTCCCGAAACAGTATTGCTTCAAGAAAAATACTTAAAAAATTTCTCTGAAATATACCCAAAAATTAAATTCGTTCCCTGTAATGAATTGGAGGATATTTCTAATATTGATCTTTTTATTAGTAATTATTCTCTCTCCGAACTTACGATTGAAACTCAACTAAATTATTACAATAAAATTATTAAAAATAGTAAAATAATTTATATTACATACAATTTGATTACCAATGATTCCATGAATAATTATAATATTCTCATATCAAAATTGAAAGATGATGGGTTTAAACTTGAAGATAATTATTTTGATTATGGCAGTCATAAAAATACAATAATAGTTGGAAAAAAATGAAAATCTGTATTCTTACTATTGCAACAAACAAATACATTCAGTTTGTTGAAAGACTTCTTGATGATATTGAGAAAAACTTTCTTGATGGTCATGATATTCAATGCCTTCTTTTTACTGATCATGAAGTAGAAACTTCTGATAATGTAAAGGTTTCTCAAATAGGGCATAAACCTTGGCCAGAACCTGCTCTTAAAAAATATAACTATATTAATTCAGAATCAGAATATCTGAAAGATTTTGACTATCTTTATTTGTTTGATGCCGATGTTGGTATTGTTAACACTGTTGGTGAAGAGGTATTGCAAGATCTTGTTGGGGTTCTTCACCCATATAAGATTTTGGAATCAAAGAAAATATATCCATACGAAAAACGAAAAGAATCTACGGCATATGTTTCTGACCAAAATTATGATAAGTATTATGCTGCCGCATTTGTTGGTGGAAAGTCTTCCATATTTTTAAAGATGGCAAAGACTATTGCTGAAAGAGTTGAAGAAGATGATAGAAATGGTATTATAGCAAAGTGGCATGATGAGAGTCATTTGAACAAATACTTTAATGAGAATCCTCCAACTGCATTGTCTCCAAGTTATATGTTTCCAGAAGAACTCATCAATCATCCCCAATATCCATTTGAACCAAAAATAGTTGCTTTGAAAAAAGAAAGTTCTTTTAATCAAGAAAAAATTCAAATGGGACAGTATCCAGTATGAAAATTGATTTGAGAAAAATTCCTGCTGTTTATATGAATCTCAAACAGCACGAAGAAAAAAATGAGAAGATGCAAACACTTCTTGATAAATGTGGTTTTGAGACTAGAATTAAAGTTGAGGGTAATTATAGACCAGACAATCCTCCGGCAGGATGTGCTGGTGCTCACTATATTGGGTTATGTGAAATTGATCCTCCATTTGTTTTGTTTGAGGATGATTGCCTTTTATATAACTTTGAACCTATCATAGAAGTTCCTGATGATGCAGATGCTGTTTATCTTGGAACATCACAGTGGGCAAGATACTTCTCTTTTTCTGGACCTTTCGTTCATTATGATATTGTTGATGACAATATCGTTAGGGTCTACAATATGCTTAGTGGACATGCTATATTGTATTTGACTCAAGAATATGTTAGAATGTGTCAAAGAATATCACACCATGCTTCTGAAGTCATTGGATATAATCAAGATACTGGGTTTGCTGAAGTTCAAAAATATTTTAATATCTATTCTGTAAACAATCCTTTCTTTAAACAGAGTGGATATAATAATGCAGTTACTAGTTGTAAAGTAACAGATATTGGAATTCATGTGAGTGATGCTCAAAGATTTTTTGATAGTGTTAAATGTGACCTTTCTAGATTGCAAGGTGTACCCGATTTAAGTGGGGCTCCAAGTACATATCATCCATTAAAAATTGTATAATATTATGGTAGTTCAAATTTTTACTTCAGTAGTAAATCGTCCTGATTTTGTGAGTCTACAAAATAAACTATTCCAAAAGTTTCTTAAAAAAGATTATCAGTTTCATATTGTAGACGATTCAATTGATTCTGAGATTTCTGATCAATTTCAGTCAATTTGTTTGGAAAATCAGTTTTCTTATTATAAAAAACCAGAAAGAAAAAATCCAATGAATCCTGCTCAAGCATGTGCGGATACGGTTCAGTGGACTTATGATAATATCATTAGAAAAAATCATTTAGATGATATTGTTTTCTTCTGTGATTCTGATTTGTTTTTGATTGATGAATTTAATATTGAGGATTATATGAGTGATGCTATTATTGCAGGACTTCCACAAAAGAGGGGAGAAGTTACTTATATGTGGAATGGGATAATGTTTTTTAATATGCCTAAGATAACTGATTTGGATATTAATTTTTCTGATGGTGTTGTTGAAGGTGAGATGACCGATGTTGGTGGGCATACGTATTATTATTTTAAGAAAAATAATATTGAGATGAAAAAAACTGATGAAGAGTTCCCACTATACCCAACTCATTTTGGGGATATTGAAATTCAAAATGATGAAGTAACCAAAGGTTATAACTTTGAATTGCATTTAGGTGGTAAGTTCCTTCACTACCGTGCCGCAACTAACTGGCATTCCAACTGGAGAGATTCTAATGATCCTTTATTTAAAAAAACTGAGATCTTTAATACAATTATAGGGGAACTTTTAAAATGAAACATTTTCTAGATCTTGGTGCTCATAAATTAGAAGGTTTAAAGGAATTTACCGAAAAGTTGAATATTAATAAAGAATGGAATGTTTATTCCTATGAGCCCAATATTTTAGTTCATGAAGAATCTGAAAAAATTATTGAAACTATAAAAAATAATTATGCATATTTTGAATTTAATAAAAAGGCAGTTATGGATGAAAGTGGAACAATAACCTTTAATGGGCATAAAGGTGCTTGGAAAGATCAAACTAAATCTGATTTTATGGAGGGATACACTACTGGATCAAATGCTTTAGATACTAATCCATTGATTGATATTGGTAATGGTGTGATTTTTGATGTTTTTCAATATGATGTTGAATGTGTTGATATTGATGATATCTTAGAGAGTATTTGTAATAAAGATTCTGAGGCAGAGATTTACATTAAATGTGATATTGAAGGATCTGAATTTGTAGTTCTTCCTAAAATTATTGAATCTGAATATGTACATTATATCAAAGAGATGTATATTGAATGGCATGAGCGTATGTGGTTTCATGAAGGAAATGTGGGAATTATCAATAAACAAAAAGAAAGACAAGTTTATACTTCTAATCTTAAAAAATTAGGAATTAAGTGTTTCGTTCATCATTAATATGGATAAAAATAAAGCGGCATATAAATTAAAAAATCTTTCTCCGGTATATTATCTTAATCTTGATGGGCAACCAGAAAGAAAGGAATATATGGAAGAGCAGTTTAAGTATTGGGAGATTGAAGATTATACTCGTATCTCTGCGTATGATGGAAGAGAAGATGACCTGAGTGATATTATAAAAGGTCGCTATCCTGAGAATATGACCTCTGGTGAGATTGGGTGTACAACTTCTCATCTCAAGGCACTCCAGCACTGGATAGAGACCTCTGACAGTCCTTATGCAGTTATTATGGAAGATGATGTGGATTTACAACTTGCCAGATGCTGGAACTTTACCTGGAATGATATTATTGCCAAGGTTCCTTATGATTATGATGTAATTCAACTTGCCATTATCTGTACTGGTGATTTGCATGTAAAACTTCATAAGAGATTTGTGAATGATTTTTCAACTGCTGCTTATATGATTACTCGTCACCATGCCGAAAAGATTCTAAGGCATCATGTTCGTGGAGATAAGTATAAGTTAGATAATGGTGTAAAACCCAGAGCAGTTGCGGACGACTTGATTTACAATTCTGGCAATACCTTTTCTATTCCTCTGTTCCTTTATAAGATTTCTTTAGGTTCTTCTATTCATCCTGAGCACATTGATGTCTTTCATCGTCAGAGTCACGATGGTCTCCTCAACTTTTGGGAGAACCAGGGTGCTGATATGACAATTGATGACCTGATGAACTATGACCCTTATCTGGGAAGAATCACAAATCCCTCCCCGCCACCAAGTTAGGGTCTTCTGACTCGGGGCACTTGACATTGCCCTCCTTTGCCTATATAATGACATAGTTCTTAATGAAACTACGATGACCGTTACGACCAATGAGCACGGGCAACAAAACCTGTTCGCAAAGGAACCTGAAATGTATGTGTCTCCAACTGATGCAGAGCGTTATGCACTTGAGACTTATGCAGAGAAGGCAGAAAAAGCAAATTCAAGATGGGCGATGCTAGGATTTGTTGCCGCAGTTGTTTCTTATGCACTCACAGGACACCTATTCTTTGGTGTAATCTGATGAACGAACTCATTTTTACCGTAACGATTATTTCTTTTCTTGTGCTTCTGGCACACTCTATCAATCAACTTTCCGACACTTACTAAGGAGAAACAAAATGAAATTTGGATTTACTGAAACTGCCGAACTTTGGAATGGAAGACTTGCTATGCTTGGATTCGTAATTGCTGTAGGTACTTATCTTACCACCGGGCAAATTCTTCCGGGAGTATGGTGACTTCTGATATTATCGCAATATTCTGTGGAATACTTATATCGGCAATACTACTAAATGTATTGAAACTCTCAAATAAAAAATAGCAATATCAATCCTTCTTTCTAAATACGGAGAGAAGGATTTTTTGTATGCCCAGAGGACAATTGACTAAAGAAGAAATGAAGTATCAGGTCCTAAAGTTGAAGCAGAAACTTCAGAACGAACAGATTACTTATACCTCAGACCCCAAAGCACTTGCGGACCAATACTTGAATATGGTTCTGGATAAAATTAACGAATATTCCTGCTGACAAAGGGTTCTTATTTATACTGTGCCAGTTAGGTAATTGGACCTATTGACAGGATTTGCTGACAGTGTTATTATATATACATACACGGGGTTAAGAACCGTGTCTTCTCCAACCGGGATCACGAGAAGTAAAGCATCCCTCATATCCACGATAGAGGGTGTCGTGGAGTATACTGTACCCAGTTCGTCCCCCGAACTCATATTTACCCTTTTAATTAAATGACTGCTACAATTGCTCAACAACGTTCCACAAATACTTGGAACGATTTCTGTGAGTGGATTACTTCCACTAACAACCGTCTATATGTTGGTTGGTTCGGAGTCCTTATGATTCCTTGCCTTCTTGCTGCTACGGTTTGCTTCATTATCGCTTTCGTTGGTGCTCCCCCAGTGGACATTGACGGCATTCGTGAACCAGTTGCCGGTTCTCTAATGTATGGAAACAACATCATCTCCGGTGCCGTTGTTCCTTCTTCTAATGCGATTGGTCTTCACTTCTATCCTATCTGGGAAGCTGCCTCACTTGATGAGTGGCTTTATAACGGTGGACCTTTCCAACTTGTTGTATTTCACTTCCTCATTGGCATCTATGCTTATATGGGTCGTGAATGGGAACTTTCTTACCGTCTAGGTATGCGTCCTTGGATTTGTGTTGCTTACTCAGCACCTGTTGCTGCTGCGAGTGCCGTATTCCTTGTGTATCCTTTCGGTCAAGGTTCTTTCTCTGATGCTATGCCTTTGGGCATTTCTGGTACTTTTAACTATATGCTTGTCTTCCAGGCAGAACATAACATCCTTATGCATCCCTTTCATATGTTAGGTGTTGCTGGTGTTTTTGGAGGAAGTCTTTTCTCCGCAATGCATAGGGAACTGTGCCCTTGTTGAGTAATCAGCAAGTGAAAATCGGGTGAACTGCTGGAACCCTAAGTTACTAAAATGTTACTTGACTTATATAAATAACTCTGGTAACATAAACTGTATGACTAATCAGTACTTATCTTTTATTGAGGAATGTAAATCAAAAACATATCCTCCCAATACTTATCTTGAAGAACACCATATTGTCCCAAAACACGATGGTGGTCTTGATAATCCAGAAAACCTTATTTCATTATCTTTTGACGACCACATACTCGCACATAAAATAAGGTACGATGTATACGGTCAAGTTTATGACTTAGCAGCATATAACTTGATGTGTGGTTTTGATAGTGAAGGTTGGAGACTTCTTAGAGTTGAAGGTGCCTATAAAACACACGAAGCACTAAGATTATCCAAGAAAAACTTTTGGAGTTCTGATTATCAAAAAGAAATGTCTGCTCGTTCTGTAAAGTCTGAGTATGCTATGAAAATGAGAAGTATTGGTGGTAAAGTGGGAGGTAAAAATAGGAACAAAAATGTTGCTATTACTTCTACTGATAAGTATATTTTCTCTTATACTAAAGTTGAAACAGTTTGTATAATAAACTGTGAAACTGGTGGAGAAGTTTTAGAAGAACTACAAAAAATAGTTCCCAATCAAAACTTCAAGAGGGTAACACCTCTACTAAAAGGACAAAGAGAAAATGCTTATGGTTGGTCTTGTAAAAAAGTTTAGTAATACGGCAATCAGCATCCAAGTCCTAGATACATCTAGGAAAGGTTCAGAGACTACCTGAGGGATATAGTTCCCTTAATAACAGGTTTAAGTGCCCGACAACCTAATAAAAATAGGTTGATGATATAGTCCACTCCTTATGAAAATAAGGTACAATAGGGGTTCCCTCGTAACCTCTTCACTGGTTCGTGAAACCACTGAAACTGAATCGCAGAATTATGGTTATAAGTTCGGACAAGAAGAAGAGACATACAACATCGTTGCCGCTCATGGTTATTTTGGACGCCTTATTTTTCAATATGCTTCGTTTAATAACTCTAGGTCGCTTCATTTCTTTCTTGCTGCATGGCCGGTTGTAGGCATCTGGTTCACCGCTCTTGGTGTTTCCACGATGGCTTTTAACCTCAATTGGGGTTCCGTTAAAGCAATTTAACGGCAAACATCGGATGAATTGCTGGAAACCCTCCAAATATAAGGGCAATCAGCATCCAAGTCTTGAGTACACTCAAGAAAGGTTCAGAGACTACCTGAGGGATATAGTTCCCTTAATAACAGGAATAAGCGTCCGACATCCTACTGGGATGAAGATATAGTCCTCTCCTTAAAGATGGTAAATTTAAGGAAACAGAGTAATGGTTTTAATTTTAACCAGTCCATCGTTGATAGTCAAAACCGAGTAATTCCTACTTGGGCGGACATTTTAAATCGTGCTGGTCTCGGCCTTGAGGTCATGCATGAACGGAACGCTAGATTTGTTGGTGTTCTTGCCTAGTAATAGGCATTAGTAAAATCGGGTTAAACGGGGAAACTCTCTATGAGACAATCCCGTACCAAGTCAGAAAGGGTTAAAGTTTTCTGAAAGGTCTAACGACTAGGTGGTGAGTCCCAACAATAATCCACCCACGAATGCCCGACTCCTTAATAAACATAAGGATGAAGAGATAGTCTGAACTTACTAGCGATAGTAAGAAGTAGAGGATAAAGAACCACTACGATAACACAATTGCACAACTTTCCTTTAGATTTGGCGGCTGCAGAAACAACTTCGGTTGCTCTAACTGCTCCTTCTATTGGTTGATATAATTGAGAGATCCTTTACGGGTCTCTTTTTTTATGCTATAATGGACTTTAAGATTTTATAAATAGTTAAAAGATTAAACACCATAATGAGAACCACGAAGATTTGTAGAACCTGCACCAAAGAACTTCCCACTTCTGATTTTAGAGAAGGTCGTAGAAGGTGCATTAGATGTGAAGAAAAAACCTATGCCGAAAACTGGTCTAATAAAACTCACATTACTTGTAATAAATGTGGTGTAGAAAAACTAATTTCCGAATACTACAAAGGTCATAAGAGATGTAAGGAATGTTATAGTAAAGATTATAAGGATAAAAAACCTTCTTATGATGATAAGAAGAATTATATGTTAAAATATACTTATGGTGAAGATTTTGGATTGGAGCAATACAAAAACATCTTACAAGAACAGAATGAAGTATGTGCTATTTGCTTTAATCCAAATACTAATGGTAGAAAAGATAGTAACAACCTTTATGTAGACCACGACCATAAGACAGGTAAAGTCCGGGGATTACTTTGTAGTAACTGCAACAGAATGTTAGGATTGGTTGGAGACAACTTAAATACATTAAGTAGTGCAGTTAAATACCTACAAAAGCACCAATAAGATGCTAACAATCCTCACAGCCTTCATAGCATTCGGAGTGCTCCTCTTTCTAATGTCTCTGATATAATAGAATATAAATATCTAAGAAATATAATTTTTGATGGAAGAACTTTCAGAATTATTTAAAATAGTTGCAGAAGAAAATAAAAAGAAAAAACTAGAGATAGAATCTTTAGTTGGTGATTCTTTTGAGACACTTTTTATTGAGCAACTGAAACCCAAAAAGAAAAAAATTATTCAAAAGAAAATACAAGAACCTCAAATTGTTGAAGTAGTAGAAGTAAAAAAAGATACTTTAATAGAAAAATCATTAGGTTTATTATCTGAACCATCAGATACTAAACATAAGAATGATCCAATTACACCATTAGATCAAAAGTTTGCCACTTTTGATGATCTTCAGAAACATTACAGCACTTTCCTTTCTCGTATTCAGCAACAACTCTCTACATTAGGTGGAGGTGGTGAAACTCAAATAAGATACTTGGATGATGTTGTTGGTGTTGCAACCAATTCAAGTAATTATAATTCAAAATTTTTACAATGGGATTCTTCATCAAATACAGCAGAATTTGTTAATATCAATTCAGGAAATATTGTTGGTATTGTTACGGGATATTATGGAAGTTTTTATGATACCACAACACAAAATGCAGTAGGAGTTAATACATATCAACCAGTTACAATCAATACAACTGATATATCAAATCAAGTATCTATCGCAAATAGTTCTCATATTGTCGTTGCAAACTCTGGAATATATAATATTCAATTTTCTTTACAAATTGATAAATCACAAGGTTCTCTAGCACATGTTTATATTTGGTTGAAAAAAAATGGAGTAGATGTTCCAAATAGTGCAACAGAATTAGCAGTTCAAGGAACCAATTCCGAAGTTGTTGCTGCTTGGAACTTTGTAGTATCTGCTTCTGCAAATGATTATTATGAACTTATGTGGAGTTCTACTGACGATCATATTCAAATCAAAGCAAGGACCGCAAGTGGAGTTGTTCCTGCTATTCCATCAATCATTCTCACAGTAGTCTCTGTATAATACACAAGATAAATGCTCACAATCCTCACATCCTTCATAGCATTCGGTATGTTCCTTTTCATAATATCTCTGCTATGATACATAAGATAAAACCATAACTCTTTATGTACGACGCAACTTTTATCAGTGATATTCACCTAGGAACTCCAAGATGTAATACTGAAAAGTTTCTAAAATTTCTAAAAGAACTTAAGACTAAGAAATTAGTTTTAGTTGGTGATGTTATTGATATTCATTGTATGGAAAGATATAATACTCGTTGGACCAAAGAACATACTGAATGCGTTCATCAAATACTCAATCTCGCAAAGAAAGGAACCGAGATTGTTTATATTCTTGGTAATCACGAAGGTATGCTACGAAGGTATTGTGACTTTGAGCACAAGAACTTTAAGATGGTTGATGCGTATGTTCATAAGGACTCAAAGGGAAATAAGTTTCTTTGTATTCACGGAGATAAGTATTCGGAGTATTCTTCTGGGTCTTGGAAGCAACTGATGTTCAATAAAGGTTATGAATTGATTACACCATTAAGTTTATTTCTGGAAAGATTCTTTCGGTTTTCTTTGGTTTATGCTCTGAAGAATAGTGTGCGTGGAAAGAATTATATCAATCAATATGAGACCGATATTGCTTCTTATTGTGCCCAAAGAGATAAGAAATATTCTGGTGTAATCTGTGGGCACATACATTCTGGAAATATTCGTAACTTTGGTAAGGTGATGTATATGTGTTGTGGAGATTGGTGTGATAGCACCTCTGCGATTGTGGAGAAAAATGGTGTATATTGTTTGGAAAAGTATTGATTATTTCCTTTACAAAAACTCATAAATGACCTATAATAATCAAAAGACTTCAAAAAATGAAAAAGTATAATACCGAAGATTATTTTTCTGTAATTGATAGAAGAACTGGAAGAAAGATTGTAGATTGTGCCGAGTGGTCAGATGCAATGTTGATGTTTGACCTTGATGCACATAATCGCCAAATCACAAGTAATAAGTTTCTGATGGGTCAGGTGATTGATATTGAAATACCCAAAGCACTTCCTACGAATGAAATTGCTATCAATACCAAACCTTATCAGGACCATCAATATGAGTGGATGGTTGATAAAATCAATCAACTGCCTCAAATCAAACTTCCAGAAGGTCAACAAAAACCTGTAGTGGTATGATGCAAAATATCAATTGGTTTAATGTTTTCTTTGATTTGTATATCATTTATTGGGGATTCAATTATGGGAGAAATAAGGAAGAATGAATCATAAGACAACATTATCAGAACAGTTTAGTTATATTTGGATTTGTTTAAAAGAAACCATCTTAATAACTCTAAATAATCATAAGTCGCAGTAACTTATGGGACCTCTCCATTCGCCTAAAGAGTATCTGTTTAATCTTTGTACAGCAAGTTCTGGGGATGCTAAACGAATATGGAGAAAAGATATCAAAGAGAGTTGGAATCATAAGTGTGCCTATTGTGAGTCCGAAGATAATCTTACAATAGATCACATAGTTCCTCAATCAAAAGGTGGATTAGATACTACTACGAATGTAGTGTGCTCTTGTCATTCTTGTAATCAATCTAAGGGGCACGAGCACTGGAAACTATGGTATGTACAGCAAGATTTTTATAGTGAAGAACGATTTGATAAAATAGAAAATTGGATGAAACCTCCATTGCCAACTAATCTTTATTCTTATCGTCCAAGAAAAAATAATGCCTCATAAGGTTTTATAAATAACTCCAAGACAGTATATACTGTCTAATTTTGATAAATACCGATTGCGATAAATGTCAACTCCCATAAGGATTAAAAGATCTGCTGTGCCTGGCAAAAGGCCAACAGCAGGTCAACTCTTAAGTGCTGAATTAGCATACAATACTTATGATGGCGAACTGACTGCCAAGAGAGAGCGTCCTGGAATAGGTACGGATATTATCCGCATTGGTGCCGGAACAACAGTTACAAATATCATTTATGTCACAAAAGACGGAAACGACACAAACACAGGACTCAAACTTGGAGATGCCAAAAAAACAATCGGAGCAGCACTCACACAGGCAACAACAGGATCAGTTATTAAAGTTAGTGCCGGAACTTATATAGAAAATAATCCCCTAACCATTCCAGAACAAGTCTCAGTTGTCGGTGATAGTTTAAGAGAAGTATCGGTATCACCACAAAACCCAGATAAAGATTTGTTCTATGTAGAAAATGGGGTTTATGTTGCAGAGATGTCTTATACAGGAACGATGGATCCTGGTGGGGCAATATTTTCTTTTAATCCAGATCAAATAGGATATTTCGACCAATCACCTTATGTTCAGAACGGAACCAATTTTATTCCCGGAAGTATTGGAATGAGAATTGATGGTTCTAAGGCAATTGGACCAACTAAGAGTATGGTTCTTGACTCTTATACTCAATACAATCAAGGTGGTATTGGAATCTCAATTACGAATGAGGGATATGCACAGTTAGTTTCTCTCTTTACAATTTGTAGTGATATTGCAGTGTTCTGTGGAACAGGTGCTGCTTGTGATCTTACAAACTCTAACTCATCATTCGGCACTTACGGATTAGTTGCCGATGGTGTAGGTCCTCTTAAATATACCGGAATCATTACAGGTTCTCCATCATCAATAAATGATGATACTTTTACGGTAGATTTAAGTGTTCCGACTCTCAATATTACAAATGCACTTTATGATAATACAACTGGTCTTTTAACCGCATACACAAGTACCCCTCATCAATTCTCAGTTGGAATGGGAATCACTCTTGCCGGACTTGGATTTACTTGTCCTTATGAACCAGGAATTAGATACTATCCAAGTGGTCAAAATGGATATGTATTTGATACAAAGACTGTTGCACCTGGAAGATATTATGATGCTTATAATTTGATACAGGCAAACAAGCAGGAGATTCAGGATAAGTCTCTGGCAGCAATTGCAATCAATCATCCCGATTTTTATTTTCCTGGTGATTCGCAAACAAATTCTAGATCTAGGTATTATGATTCTTATCGCCTGATTCAAAATAATAGGAGTGTAATTGTTGGAACTGCCTGGACGAATACTTATAATGTTTATCCGGGCATTTCAACCACAATGGATAAGTGCAAAAGGGATATTGGATATTTTGTTGATGCAGTTTCCACAGATGTTTTCACTGGCGGCAATCATTATGTTAGGGAATTTGTAAGACAATATTTTAATGCAAATGGAAATCCTATTAGTAATGGATTGGTTGGTGAAGTAAATGAATCCATTTATGCTTTTAATCAGTCAAGAAATTTAATGAAACAGGCAATTACAAATTCTCTTGTAGGTGCTGCTTATTCTGATTTAACAATTTCGACAGGAACTTCTACTTATAATGGTGGAGGTACTACTTATGCAAATACTGATCCTTTGGCATGTTCTGATGTTCAATCTAATATTGATAATCTAGTCGGTATTGTTACGACAGTTATTGGTGCCGGAAGTTTGATAAGTATTTCTAGTTCTGATAATTACGGAACATTTACAACAGGTGGAAACAAGTGCTATAGAGATATTGGATACTTGGTCGATGCAGTTTCTCTAGATGTAAGAGACTATACGAATAAAAATACTCGTAATTTTATTAAAGGATACTTTAATATAAATGGTGATCCTTTAATAAATGGACTTGTAGGGGAAGTTGCAGAATCCATTTCAGCATTTAATGGAGTTAGAGATTATTCCAAAAAAGCAATTACGAACCAGTTGAATGCTCAGGACCTAACTATTGTCGGAGATCCTACAAATACTGATCCTGCATCTTGTGCAAATGTTCAGACATTTATTGATAATCTTATTGGTGCAGTTACTTCTAGTTCTGTTGGAGTTGCCACAAGTAAATTGAATCTAACGGCAGTTTCGATGGCAAGCACCGTATTTACTTGCAATATTGGTATTGCTACTCAAGCACATTATTATAATTCTGGCGGAACCGCAAAGATTAGTGTCATTCGTCCTTTTGATGGCCAGATAATTTATTTTGGTGATTTATATTATACAGTCTCTAAGATTATAGTTGGATCTGGAGGAACCGGATATACCTCTCAACCAACAGTTACGATTGCAGACCCTGATACAAGTTGGGGAGTCACGGCACAAGCAGTATCAAATATTTCTAATGGTTCAGTAACCAGTTTTGATCTTATCTCAAGTGGTAGGGGATATACGTCAGTTCCTAAGGTTACAATTAGTTCGCCTGATGTTGGGATAAATACAGCAACGGCAACGACAATTTTATTACAATCTTATTATCCAATTCTTAGTTCGTCTCCAATCTCTGCCGGAATCTGCACAGTTACTATCAGTGAAAACATTCCTTATGTAGTAAGCCCCGGAACAGAAGTTCCATTTTATAAGCAAAGTAGAGTTCTTGCATCTGGTCATTCATTTGAGTATATTGGTTCTGGAAATGAAATTGCAAAAGCACTACCGGCAACCGGTGGAGTTGCAATTCAAGATAATGAAGTTGATATTAGAAATGGTGGATTGGTTGTTTATACCAGCACTGATCAGTCTGGTAACTTTAGGATTGGTGAAGGTGTTGTGGTGAATCAACAATCGGGAACTATTTCTGGATCATTCTATTCTAAGAGTTTATTTTCAACCGTAACACCATTCATTCTAGCACTAGGAGGATAATTAAAAATGGCATTACCATTAAATGTATTCAAGACAGTTACAAAAGTAGCAACAACAAATCCAGTCGGTATTTATACGGCACCTGTTGGATATACTGGTGTTGTGCTTTTGGCACAAATTGCAAATGTTGATTCTAATACTCATACAATTTCATTTTCTCATCGAAGAACGACTGTCGGTATTGCAGTTACCACTGAAATCGTAAAACAATTTCCTGTTCAAGGAAATGATTCTGTTTCTTTAATTCAAGGAAAACTGACTTTAGAATCTGGTGATGTTCTTGTTTTATCTGCAAGTAACAGTTCTAATATTAAATTTATTGGAAGCATTCTAGAGACACTCAACTAAAATGGCAAAATATATTAGCGACCGCCAAAGAAATCTTAAGATTGGTATTACTTCTTATACTGAAAATTTAACAGTATTGGAAGTTACTGGTGGTGCTTATATTTCCAGTTATGTTGGAATAGGAACTACAAATCCAACACAATCTCTACACATTCAGGGTAGTGCAAGACTTACTGGTGCCCTTTATGATAGTACTAATGTAGCAGGAAATTCGGGTCAGGTACTTCAAACAACTGGTAGCGGTATTATATGGTCTAATGCTTCTGATGTTGGTATATTAACTTATGTCGATAGATCTGGTATAGCAACCTTTGCAACCAATGCCGGTATAGCAACCTTTGCTACTAGTGCCGGTATAGCAACTTATGCTGATAGAGCTGGTATAGCAACCTATGCTGATAGAGCTGGTATAGCAACCTTTGCAACTAGTGCCGGTATATCAACCTTTGCAACCAATGCTGGTATATCAACCTTTGCTACTATTGCCGGTATAGCAACCTTTGCAACCAATGCTGGTATATCAACCTTTGCTGATAGAGCTGGTATAGCAACCTTTGCAACCAATGCTGGTATAGCAACCTTTGCTACTAATGCCGGTATAGCAACCTTTGCAACCAATGCTGGTATATCAACCTTTGCTACTAATGCCGGTATAGCAACCTTTGCAACCAATGCTGGTATATCAACCTTTGCAACCAATGCTGGTATATCAACCTTTGCAACTATTGCCGGTATATCAACCTTTGCAACTATTGCCGGTATATCAACCTTTACATCAGAATGGATTTTAGGTGCTGTTGGAAGTTCAGATTACACCTTCACTGGACCTGGATTTACTGGTGCAGAATCTGATCCAGTATTATATTTGGTAAGGGGACAACAATATAAGTTTACGAATACAATGGGTGCTCATCCATTTAGGATTCAAAGCACTCCAAATGGTTCTGTTGGAACTCAATACGATGATGGTATTCCAAGCAATAATATCTCTAACGGAACACTAACTTGGAATGTTCAATTTGATGCACCGGGTATTCTGTATTATCAATGCACTGCTCACGGATCTATGGGTGGTAAGATTTATATTATTGATGCTGGTATAGGACCTGATGTAAGCGTTAATACTACTGGAATTATTACGGCATCAAGTTTTGTTGGTAACGCTTCGAGTGCTACCTTTGCAACCAATGCCGGTATAGCAACTTATGCTGATAGAGCTGGTATAGCAACCTTTGCTACTAATGCTGGTATAGCAACTTATGCTGATAGAGCTGGTATAGCAACCTTTGCTACTAATGCCGGTATATCAACCTTTGCAACCAATGCCGGAGTTTCTACATCGGTCATAGGCGGTATTGGTTCCATTACGGGACTTTATGTATCTGGAATTAGTACATTAGGAACAGTACTAATTTCTTCTGGTATTGTAACTGCCACCATAGGTATCGTAACTTATTATGGTGATGGTTCTAAATTAATTAATATTAATGCATCATCTATTACCGGAACACTTGATTATGCCAATAATTCTGGAGTTTCTACATCGGTCATAGGCGGTATTGGTTCCATTACGGGACTTTATGTATCTGGAATTAGTACATTAGGAACAGTACTAATTTCTTCTGGTATTGTAACTGCCACCATAGGTATCGTAACTTATTATGGTGATGGTTCTAAACTAACTGGAATACAGACTTCTGGTGTGGTGTCAGTAATCAATCAAGATCCAAATACTCCTATAGTATATCCAACACTAGTAAATAGTGTTGGAGTATCAAGTCTTGGTATTTCTACAACTAAATTGTCGTTTATTCCTTCTAGCGGAAAACTTGGATTGGGGACAGTAACACCAAGAGAAAATCTTGATGTAATTGGAACTATTGGTATTCAATCTGCCGGTACTTCTAATCGTTTTTATCTTCAACATAATTCATCCGAAAATTCACTTGATTTTATATTTGTATGATTAATACCGTAGGAAGACTAAAATCTAATGGGGTAATGCAAGTTTATGATATAATTGATGAACTTTCTTATCCAGATAAAAATGTTGGAATCACCACAAATGGAATATTGTACGCATCCTTATTTGATGAAAACGTATCTTCCAACATGCAATCTAATACTCCATTAAGAATCACGGGTGATAGAAAAGTATTAGTATATAATTATTTTGATGAAAGAACATTATCTCTTAACAATGATATATTTGCTAGTTTGATATCCTTATCGTATTCTTTAAATGCAATTACTTCAGTTACTAATACTGATTTTAAAAACGTTCAAAGTACAATTCAATCATCTAATCCAGCATTTAATGTTTTTGCCGTAGCAACAAAAAATAATAATTCCGAAGAACTTCAAGGTAATAGTAGTTCAACTGGAAAATATAGTTTTACCGGTACTGGATTTGTATATAATAGTTCTAATTCTAATTTTCTTTCTACTGGAAATGAAATTATAGATATGAATACTGGAATAAATTATGGATTGCCTGAAATTGACGGAAAAAAGTGGATGGCAGCAGCAATATATGATGGAACAACAAATGGATTTCGTGGTATTTTATTGTGGGTATTTACAAATGATACGATTGATATTTTAAACAATATAGAAATTGATGGAAAAAAAGTAACTTCTACCAGAACTATTTTTTATCCAACATTAAATCCATTGGAATATATGAGTGTATATCAAGTTGTAATTGGTCGGGAAGGAAATATTATAGAATTTGATACGACCGGAAATGCCGGATGGGGATATAGTAATAATCAAAATCCTACTGTTACGGGATATCATCTTTCAACAAATTTTTCTTTTGATGATGGATTATGGGCCTTTATTCTTGGCGAAAAAACTGACGGTAATGATGGACCTACGTATAAAACAACAAATGGATATGGATTTGGTAATTATAATCAAACTGATTCAAGTTCTTCCTTGTATTGGGAAGGATCAAATGTTGCAACTTCTAATTATGTTGGGTTTATATTTACCGGTGATTCTCAAATTTAAATCAATAAATAGACTTATATAGGCATAAAGGATGGCACTTTTAAAAGCTAATACTGGCATAGGAATTACTAATCCAAGCGAGGCTCTGCACGTTATTGGTAATGGATTGTTTGTTGGTATAGTTAGTGCCACATCATTTATTGGAAATTTATCTGGAACTGCAACAAGTGCTATAAATCTTGTTGGGGGAGAACAAGGATCGGTTCCATACCAATCTTCAACTAATTTAACAACATTTTTATCTCCAGGATCTGCCGGTAATGTTTTAGTTACGAATGGTGTAGGTCAAAATCCCACCTGGTTGTCTCCAAGTGCATTATCTGGTGCCTTCAATGGTGTTACAATTAAAGATGAGGGTTCCATTATTGGGTCTCCAGATACTATTAGATCCATAAACTTTGTTGGTCCTAATGTTGTAGCAACCGCATCAGGCGTCGGTGCCACGATTACACTTTCTAATGATGCACAATATCTAACAGGAACTGCTCCCGGAAGTGTTATTTCACAGTCCTCTGGATTTAATGTTACTGGTAATGTTACTATTTCTGGAAATCTAAGTGTTGGTGGAACTTCCGTAATCTTAAATGCTGCCACACTTCAAATTAAAGATAAAGATATTGTTGCTGGCATTACGACTAATGCATTAGGGCAGGATGTTTCTACTGATTTTACGGCAAATCACGGTGGTATTGCAATTGCATCCACTGAAGGAAGTCCATTATTTGATATTAATGCTGGAGTTGGTACTGATAATATTCCAAGCACATATAAGCAAATTATGTGGTTGAAGTCTGGTTCTTTTACTGGACTGAATACTGATGCTTGGTTATTTAATTATGCTGTTGGTGTTGGTACTAATCAAATCCCAAATGGAGTCAGATTTGCTGCTGGTAATGTCCAATTCACACAAAATGATTTAGTATCTGTAAGAAATATTAATGCCTCTGGTGTTATAACTGCAACTCAATTTGTCGGTTCTCTTTCTGGTAATGTTACAAGTGCAGATTATGCCACAAGATCAGGTATAGCAACTTATGCAACTAATGCCGGTATTGCTACTAATGCAGGAATTTCTACGAATGTAATCGGTGGCATTGCTTCCGTAACTTCATTGTCAGTATCTGGCATTAGCACACTTGGAACAGTTAGGATTTCTTCTGGTATTGTAAGTGCAACTACTGGCATTGTTACTTATTATGGTGATGGTTCGGGTCTTACTAATATCAACATAGGATCCATTTCTGGTGCAATTGCCGGTATTACTATTCGTGATGAGGGGGTAATAGTAGGAACATCAAGTAGTGTTACGAGTGTAAACTTTGTTGGTGGTAATGTTGTTGCAACCGCATCGGGTGCTAATGCCACAATTACGATTGCTGATAATCTTGTAGGAACTGCATTAAGTATTTCTGGTATCTCTACATTCACCAACGGACCAGTATTGATTGGTTCTGGAACTTCAACCGGAACTTTATCACAACCACTACAAGTTACTGGTGGTGCTTATGTTTCTGGTAATCTTGGAGTTGGAACCACAAATCCAACCTCAAAATTTCACATTATTGGAAATGGATTAGTCAGTGGTGTTATAACCGCAACAACATTCTTTGGTAACTTAACTGGTTATGCTTCAACGGCAGGTATAGCAACTTATGCTGATAGAGCTGGTATATCAACCTTTGCAACTAATGCAGGTATAGCGACTTATGCCACTAATGCCGGTATAGCAACTTATGCTGATAGATCTGGTATATCAACCTTTGCAACCAATGCTGGTATAGCAACCTATGCGACCAATGCTGGTATTGCCACAAATGTTATAGGTGGTATTGGTTCTATTACACAACTTCAAGTCACCGGTATCTCAACTTTTACCAACGGACCCATTTTAGTTGGTTCTGCAACCTCCACAGGAACCTCAGCACAAAGACTTCAGGTTACTGGTGGTGGTTATGTTTCTGGTTCTGTCGGAATAGGAACCACAAATCCAACCTCAAAACTTCAGGTTCAGGGTGATGTATCTATTGCAAGTACGGTTGGAATTGGTACTGTAATTGATATTGTTCCTTATGATACTCTCAATTCTGGTACTTTATCTTTTGAGGGTTCTGCTGGTCAGTTATTCTCCATTACAAATAACCTGACTTCTGGAAGTATCTTCTCTGTGAATGATGTTTCTGGTATTCCAAGCATTGATGTTGATGCTAATGGAACCGTAAGTTTAGTTGCCTATGGTGGTAATGTTGCAATTGGTTCCACTGGTCTTACAGGAACCGCATCACAAAAACTTCAAGTAACTGGTGGTGGTTATGTAAGTGGTTCATTGGGTATTGGAACCACAAATCCATCACAATCCTTACACGTTCAGGGTAATGTAAGAGTTACCGGAGCACTTTATGATGGTACTAATCTAACAGGAAGTTCAGGGCAAATCTTATCATCAACTGGATCTGCTATTTCTTGGATCAATGCAAGTTCGGCAAATGTAGGATCCGCAAACTCCATAGCAATTGCTGTAGACTCTACAAATGCTTCAAGATACTTAACTTTTGTTAGTACCACTTCTGGTAATAATTTAGTTTATGTGAATAGTAGTCTACTTTTTAATCCTTCAACTGGCGATGCTTCTGTTAATGGTCTCACAATTGGTAAAGGAACTGGAAGTGTAAGTAGCAACACTGCACTTGGTTATCAGGCACTTTTAAGTAATACTACTGGAATCCAAAACACTGCTACTGGATTTAGAGCACTCTACTTAAACACCATTGGAAACAATAATACTGCTAATGGGTATGCAGCACTTTATTATAATACCACTGGGCAATACAACACTGCTACTGGATTCCAAGCACTACATGCCAACACCACTGCATCATTCAACACTGCTACTGGTTGGCAGGCACTCCGTTTTAACACCACTGGAGTTAGGAACACTGCTAATGGATATGCAGCACTTTATTATAATACCACTGGGCAATACAACACTGCTACTGGATTTTATGCACTATTCTCCAACACCACTGGACAAAATAATACTGCTACCGGAGTTCAAGCACTCTATATAAACACCACTGGAATCCATAATGTTGCTAATGGTCTATATGCTCTATATGCAAATACCACTGGCAACTACAACACTGCTAATGGTTCAAGTGCCCTTGAAGCCAACACCACTGGAACCAATAATACTGCTACTGGGTTTGGAGCACTCTACTCCAACACCACTGGAACCAACAACACTGCTACTGGATATGCAGCACTCTACTCCAACACCACTGGATTCTATAACACTGCTAATGGAGTAAGTGCACTTTATGCTAATACCACTGGAACCCAAAATACTGCTACTGGTTACCAAGCACTCCAAAACAACACCATTGGAGTCCAAAATACTGCTAATGGATATAGGGCACTCCGTGCCAACACCACTGGAATCAACAATACTGCTACTGGACAACAAGCACTCTTCTCCAACACCACTGGTGGCGGCAACACTGCTAATGGATACAGAGCACTCTTCTACAACACCACTGGCGCCAGCAACACTGCTACTGGAGTAAATGCACTCCGAGACAACACCACGTCCAGCGGCCACACTGCTACTGGAGTAAATGCACTCTATGCTAACACCACTGGAACCAGTAACACTGCTAATGGATATGCAGCACTTCGTTTCAACACCACTGGAACCAACAATACTGCTAACGGATATCAAGCACTCCGTGCCAACACCACTGGAATCTTTAACACTGCTACTGGATTCCAAGCACTCTATGCCAACACCACTGGAGTCAACAATACTGCTACTGGATCTAATGCACTCTTCTCCAACACCACTGGAACCCAAAACACTGCTAATGGATATAGAGCACTTCTTTCTAACACCACCGGTAACTTCAACAGTGCTTATGGACATCAAGCACTCACAAACAACACCACTGGAGTCAACAATACTGCTACTGGAACAGGTGCTCTTCAATCCAACACCATTGGAGGCAGTAACACTGCTAATGGAGTAAGTGCTCTTCAATCAAACACCACTGGAAGCTACAACACTGCTAATGGAGTAAATGCACTCTATAGCAACACCACTGGAACCAACAACACTGCTACTGGATTCCAAGCACTATACTCCAACACCACTGGAATCCAAAACACTGCTACTGGATTTGATTCTCTCAGAGCCAACACCACTGGATCCAATAATACTGCTAATGGATATAGAGCACTCTACTCCAACACCACTGGAACCAACAACACTGCTACTGGATTCCAATCCCTCGCCTCCAACACCACTGGAATCAACAATACTGCTACTGGATACAGGGCACTTTTTTCCAACACCACTGGAATCTACAACACTGCTAATGGATATGCAGCACTCAATGCCAACACCACTGGAATCAACAATACTGCTACTGGATATAATGCCCTCGTCTCCAACACCACTGGGTCCAACAACACTGCTAATGGATATCGAGCACTCACAAACAACACCACTGGAACCAACAACACTGCTACTGGATATCAAGCACTCTCCTCTAACACCACTGGATCCAACAACACTGCTAATGGATATAGAACACTCTTCTCCAACACCACTGGAACCAACAATACTGCTACTGGATATGCAGCACTCTATGGCAACACTATTGGAAGTGCCAACAATGCTAATGGATATAAAGCACTTCAAGCAAATACCACTGGAGCAAACAACACTGCTACTGGAACAGTGGCACTCTACTCCAATACCACTGGATCCAACAACACTGCTACTGGTTATTATGCACTCTTCTCTAATACCACTGGAACTGTAAACACTGCTAATGGCATCCAATCCCTCCAAAACAACACCACTGGAATCCAAAACACTGCTACTGGTGCAGTAGCACTCTTCTCCAACACCACTGGATCCAACAACACTGCTAATGGATATTATGCACTTGCCGGTAACACCACTGGATCCAACAACACTGCTACTGGGTGGAAAGCACTTACTGCCAACACCATTGGAATCCAAAACACTGCTAATGGAGTAAATGCACTTGCTGCCAACACCACTGGAACCCAAAACACTGCTAATGGATATAGAGCACTTCTTTCTAACACCACCGGTAACTTCAACAGTGCTTATGGACATCAAGCACTCACAAACAACACCACTGGAACCAACAATACTGCTACTGGAACAGGTGCTCTTCAATCCAACACCACTGGAATCCAAAACACTGCTAATGGAGTTCAAGCACTCCTCTCCAACACCACTGGAATCTATAATACTGCTAATGGTTATAGAGCACTCGTCTCCAACACCACTGGCGGCAACAACACTGCTACTGGAACTGCAGCACTATATTCCAACACCACTGGCGGCAACAACACTGCTAATGGATATAGAGCACTTCTTTCTAACACCACCGGTAACGTCAACAGTGCTTATGGACATCAAGCACTCACAAACAACACCACTGGAACCAACAATACTGCTACTGGATCAGGTGCTCTTCAATCCAACACCACTGGAATCTATAATACTGCTAATGGTTATAGAGCACTCGTCTCCAACACCACTGGCGGCAACAACACTGCTACTGGAACTGCAGCACTATATTCCAACACCACTGGAATCCAAAACACTGCTACTGGAGTAAGATCACTTGAATCCAACACCACTGGAAACTACAACACTGCTACTGGATTCCAAGCACTCTATGCCAACACCACTGGAACCAGCAACACTGCTACTGGATTAGAAGCACTCACCTCTAACACTACTGGGCAACAAAACACTGCTACTGGATATTTTGCACTTCGTTTCAATACCACTGGAATTAGAAACACTGCTATTGGATTAAGTGCTGGTTCAAGTATCACAACAGGAAGCAATAATACCTTCCTTGGTTATGATGCTCAACCTTCTTCTGCAACAGTATCTAATGAGATTACACTTGGTGATACTGATGTAACTACCTTAAGAGTTCCCGGTCTTGGTTTCTATGGTGTAAGAACCAATACAACAGTCGCAACCACTTCTATAACTACCATAGATAGTATTGTAGTTGCGACTTATCGTTCTGCAAGAATACAGATACAGATTACTCAAGGAAGTAACTATCAAGTCTCTGATGTTCTTCTCATTCACGATGGAACTACTGCTTCCATTATTGAATACGGAACACTCGCAACAGGTTCCACATTAGGCACTTATAGTGCTACAATAAATAGTGGAAATGCACTTCTTCAAGTTACTATGGGTAGTGCAACATCATCTGCGGTGAAAGTATTAAGTTACCGAACTGTAGTGTGATAAATAAGTAAACAAATCATTTCACAAAACAAAAATGGCAAAGTACTCTGAAAATTGCGACAAGACCTTATCAAAGGCAGTTCCTACCGTAACTACAAATGGTATTGTAAAGTCTTGGGAACTTGAAGTAGTATATTCTTATCCTGCTGCTGGTATCAACACGACTGATACTCAACTTCGTAGAAAGTATAACGAAACCGAACAGGTTGAGTATCTTGACAAGACTCCACAAGAGTTTACCAAGGCTGAGTTGTTCTCATTCCTCAATATCTCACAATACGATATGGTATTTGACTCTACTTATGAGTCGGTGGTTCTTCCTCCTACAGAAAATAGAGATACCTCATTCGACCTCAATACACTTTCTGATTGATTTTTAATCTAATATTATGACTAAAGAATATAAAGGTTTTGCGACCGTTGAGCAACAAGAAGAAGTAAAAGTAAGAAGAGTTCTTATCGGCACACCTGCTCTGGACGGTAAAGTTCAGGCTTGGTATGCCGATTCTCTTTCCAATTCAATCAAAGTATGTGCCGGAAATGGAATTGATTTGCAACCAGTCATTTTAATTGATGAGAGCATTCTGCCAATGGCACGAAATGAACTTCTAAACATTGCATATCAAGATAACTATGAGTCTATTGTTTTTATTGATGCAGATCAAGTATGGGATGCAAGAGCACTTTTAGATGTTATCAACTCCCAGCACGATGTAATTGGTCTTCCTGTGGTATCAAAGACTGATGAACCGGGAAACTTTAATGTAAAACTTAAAGGTATCGACCAAATTGAAAAAGACGAACAAGGAAACATTAAGGTTGATGCAGTAGGAACTGGATTTCTAAAACTTTCCAGAAAAGCACTCGAAGCACTGTGGAACTCAAATCCAACTACATTGTTTAGAGGAAAAGAACTTAAGTTAATTTGTGAGTATGCAACAAATTATAATGAGTTTGTTGGAGAGGATATTTACCTCTGCACTAAACTCAAAGAACTTGAGTTTGATATTTGGATCAATCCAAATGCAACCTGTGCTCATATTGGAAGTAAAGTATGGATGGGAAACTTTGCACACTTTCTTGAGTTTCTAACAACACAACAACCTGAAGAAATTCAAGAATGAAACAGTTTTATTTCTTGAGTGGTGTTCCTCGTAGTGGGAGCACCGTTTTTGCTACTTTGATTTCACAAAATCCAAATATACATACCACTCCAACAAGTCCGTTGTTAGATTTACTTCTAACAACCAAACCAACTTGGAAACAGGTATCTACATTTCAAACAAATACACACCCAGAACAATACTCAAATATTGAAAGAGGTATTATTTCTGGGTGCTATCAGCACATCAAAGAACCGATTGTATTAGAAAAGCATCGGTCTTGGGCAAAGTATGGTTCTTATATTCAATCTACATTTCAAACAACTCCAAAGATTATCTGCACCACCAGAAGAATCAGTGAAGTTTTAGCATCTTTTGTTTCTATCATCAATAAGTCAAAGAAGATTACTTATATTGATAGAGAACTGATGAATACAAATAAACCAGTCAATAATCAAACAAGATGTAGATTATTATGGGAGAATTATATCAGTGTTCCTTGGAAGAGTTTAAAGATTGGATATGAAACTCAAAGAGAACACCTGTGCTTTATTGATTATGAAGAGATTGTAAACTCACCAGAAGAAACACTGAAGAAGGTTTATGAGTTCTGTGAGTTAGAGTATTATTCTGGGCACTACTTTGAGAACTTAAGTAATCCATCACCAGAGAATGATGATGCTTATGGTATTCAAGGACTGCACGATGTAAGAAAGAAACTTGGCAGAACCAGTCCAAAACCAGAAGATGTACTTGGTGAGGAATTGGTTGAGTATTATGATTCTTTGAAACTAGAATTTTGGAAGAATAAATAGAAATAAGAAAAGATATTAGAAATAAATGCCTGCGAATCGTATTGGTTTTAGTACAGACTTTGTTCTAGTTGATAGTAGAATTGGTATTGGGACGGCAAATCCAACATATAAACTACAGGTTGTTGGTGATTTTGGTGCTACTACCAAGTCATTCTCCATTCCTCACCCAACAAAACCGGGACTGACTTTAAGACACGGTTCACTTGAAGGACCTGAAAATGGGGTTTATGTTCGTGGCAAAACAACAGAGTCTATTATACCTCTACCAGATTATTGGACTGGTCTGGTTGATGAGGAAAGTATTAGCGTGAACCTGACTCCAAAGAATGGTAAGTTGCACAGTGTTGTTGGGATATCAAGTAACATAGTAGAGATTGAGTGTGTTGGTGGTGAAATTGATTGTTACTTTATGATACTTGGAGAAAGAAAAGATGTTGCGAAACTAGTTGTGGAATACTGAGGGGATAAAATAAAATGTCTGCCATACACGGAGTAAACTATGGGGCACCCACACTAGATCTTAACTTTGCCAAGAACAAGAGTCTTATTGATACTGTAACTGGTAGAAATCTTATAACTTTTACTAGATCCCAAACAGCAAGAGAAGCAACTTATGTGGGTGCTGATGGTCTTATTAAGACTGCTGCTGCTAATGAACCAAGATTCGATCACAACCCGACAACGGGGGAAAGCCTTGGGTTGTTAGTGGAGGAGGCAAGGACGAACATCATCGTTAGTTCATCGGTCTTCAATACGGGCTCATGGACCGAAGACGGTGTTGTACTAACTGCCAATGCTGGTGTGGCCCCTGATGGCACAACAACGGCAACGTCTGTTTCACAAGGAACAGGAAGCAACCGTTGTTATCACTTTGATAACAATGGAGCTGGCTCCAAAACTTTGACTGTTTTTGCTAAATCAAATGCAGGAAGTTCCATTACACTTTCTGGTAATTTATCTTATGGCACAAATTCTATTGGATCTGCTGTTTTAAACACTGCTAATGGCGCTATTTCCACTGCCTTGGGATGCTCTTCTGTTGCATTTCCCAATGGATGGTATAGATTTATTATTCCTATTTTTGTAGGCGCTGGATCAGGCAATTCAAACTATTTAAGTATAACTGGACCCGCGTCATCAGTCTTTCTCTGGGGCGTACAAATTGAAGCAGGCTCCTTCCCCACCTCCTACATCCCCACCACTTCCGCCACCGTAACCCGCGCTGCTGATGTGGCGAGCATTACGGGGACTAACTTTTCAAGTTGGTATCGGCAGGATGAGGGGACTGTTTTTTGCCAAGGCATTAGCAATTCCGTGTCTAATAGTGCCTACTGGACCCTGCAAGGTACTTCGTCAAACGGAGCATCGGTTCTTGTTTATCCTGCAAATAACTTGACCTATCAAGTGGTAAATAGTTCATTCCAGGTTAACTCATCTTTTGCTTCATATCCTGCTGTCGCTAGCGTTAAAACAGCAGCGGCAATCAAGTTAAATAATTTTGCAGTTGTTGCCAATGGGGGAACAATAACGTCGGACACGTCTGGGACAGTTCCTGCTGCAACCAGTTTCGTGATCGGCAATTATCTAGGCGGTGGCACGTCTTATGACTATTCCGGCACCATCGCCCGCCTCACCTTCTACCCAACAAGACTTCAAGATTCTCAGTTACAACAACTCACTAAATAGAATCAAAAAGATATATGGCAATTGTATACGGTGCAAACTACGGAAGACCCACACTAGATCTTAACTTTGCCAAGAACAAGAGTCTTATTGACACCATAAGTGGTAGAAATCTTGTTACTTTTACTAGATCCCAAACAGCAAGAGAAGCAACTTATGTGGGTGCTGATGGTCTTATTAAGACTGCTGCTGCTAATGAACCAAGATTCGACCACAACCCAACAACGGGGGAAAGTCTTGGGTTGTTGGTGGAGGAGGCGAGGACGAACCTGATCAAAAGCTCCAACAATTTTATATTTAATGATTGGCATTTTACTCAATGCCAGATGACGCCAAATGCTGTGGCAGCACCGGATGGAACGCAAACCGCTGCGTTGATCCAACAAACCAATGGTACTTCTACTCGGCAATTTATCTGCACTTCTTACTCTGTACCAAGTACCGGATCATCTTGGACTGCTTCTGTATTTGTTAAAAAGTTTAACTACGACTATGTTATCTTTGGGGCAGGAGATGAGGATTCTGGTTCAAGAGGAAGCAGGTTTGGATACCTTCAAGCTCAACTGCTTTTTCAGTTTTCTACCAAAACGTTAACTGTTAACCCGTCTACCAATTGGGGCGGAGTCGTAACAGGCTCTGGATATGAAGAGCTTTCCAACGGTTGGTTCAGGCTTTGGGTGTCTAAAGCATCCTTTCCTAGAGCGAACTACTGGGGGATTTCTGTGCAGCAAACCCTTACCGGGAGTTTAGAGACCGGCGGGGATCTTAACCTTGTAACCGGCGACGGCAGTTCGGGGGTGTACTTCTGGGGAATGCAATGGGAATCTGGGGGGTTTAAGACATCTCACATTCCAACTCCGACCAGCGCCACCGTCACCCGCGCTGCTGATGTGGCAAGCATTACGGGGACTAACTTTTCGAGTTGGTATAACAACAGTGAAGGGACTTTTTTAGCTACTATTCCCGCTGTTTCATTAACATACAACCTTCGTTATCTTATTGATTGTGGCAGCTCTGCAACCAGTGGCGCTGGTGCATCGGGACATGTACTTTTCGGAAACCTAAACAATACTAATGTGGCTGGTGGCGTTACAGATGTGTCTAACGATTCAGTGGCTGGCCCGTCTGCCGCTTATACCGGCAACATTGTGCGAGTTAGCTACGCTTACAAAGTAAATAATTTTAATGCAGCCGTAAACGGTACACTTGGAACGCTAGACACAAGCGGAGCAATTCCAACACTGGGCGCTCAGCAATTAGTTATTGGTTCAAGATTTAATGGAACTTTTTACATTAACAGAACCATCGCCCGCCTCACCTACTACCCCGTCCGCTTACCCGACGCCACCCTCCAAACCCTCACAAAATAAAAATGTTAGAGTCTTTGCCTGATGATAAATACTAATATGCATATTGTAGAGTAGAGATGTCTCAGTTTAATAATATTAAAATTACTCCAAATGTAGGTGCTACTGGTGTAGGAACTAATCCAAAGATTGAGTTTACCGGTGCAGGTAATTCCACGATTACTCTACAAGTATCCAGTGCTTCTACTGGTGGTTTATTATTTTATGGTGCAAATGGTGAGATGCTATCCATTGTGGATGCACCAGAAACATTTCCTTCATTTTCGGTAAATGATCGTTTTAGTATTCCAATTATTGAAGCATATCCAAGTGGTAACGTATTTTTATCATCATATCCGGGATATCAAGTAGGTATTGGAACTACAGGATTCTCTCAGTCAAATTATAAGTTTGAGGTTTATGGTGGATTAAAGGTTGATGATATTAGTAGTGGATCCGGTAAGTTTAATGCAAATATTTCAAGAAGTATTGTTGCATCACCGACTGGTGTTCTAAATCCTATTCTTACATTACCATCAACAGCAAATAAAGACTATATTATACACTCAATTAGTGTGGCAAATAAGGCACGATATCAACCAGCAGGAGCAGGAGCAACTGTTGGTATTAATACTTTGGCAGGTGCCGTGACTAGAATTGTAACGGGTGGTGTTGGAACTGGATATACGGCAGGAGATGTATTTGTCAGTATGGGAACCACTGATTTATTAAATCGTATTTGTGGTCTTGTTGGAATTGCGACAACTTCTTTCGTTGGTGTAGGAACAACCGGAGATCCTGCCTATGCCGGTATCACAAGTGCGATTGGTATTGTAACGGCAGTCTCTGGTGGTGCAATTACTGGTGTTGCACTGACTTATAATGGATTTGGATATACTACACCACCCGTTGTAACATTCCAAAGTCCGGTTGCGGGAGGAACAACAGAAACTGGAACCGCAGTATTAACACTTGGAGAAGTCACTGCAGCATATCTTAATGTGCCGGGAGAAGGTTATACAATTCCACCAAATGTTTCAATTGCTTCAACCACTGGAATTGGCGTACAAATTACTAGTGATGTGGATAGTGATGGAAAAGTTATAAGGTTGAATTTACTCAATAGAGGTTATGGATATTCTAAATTAAATCAATTTGGAAACAGTGAGGAGAATGAGGTTTATATTTCACAACCGGGACTTGCAAAAACAGAAGTCGGTGTGGATATAATGTATCGTAGAGCACCAGTTGGAACGGCAAATACAATTGATGCTTATATTGCCTTTGATGTTCCTATTCCTGTTGGTGGTGTGCTTGAAGTTCTTAAGCAACCGGCAGTTATGAATCCAAATGATTCAATTCATATTCGTGGTGTAGATGTGTATGGATCTGGACTTTCTGATGCAATAGATGTTCATATTGCCTATGAAGAAGAGAATAGCACTGCATTTGTTGGGTTGAGTACCGCACTTGGTTCTACAATTGGTCTGGGAGTAAGTGTATCGGGTACACTTCTCAGTGCAACAACCAATCCAATTCTTCTACAGTCCCTAAGACTTACAAATACCGAATTTGTGGGAGATTATGATACTTCTGTAAAAATCGTCAGTGACCGCACAATTGCTTCACTTGCATCAACTGCGGCATCTAGTGCAACAACATTCTTTGTTGCCGGTGGCATTAACAGCACCGTAGTTACTACTAACAGTATTGTAAGTATTGGAACGTTTATAGATAAAGCACCAATTACTGGAATTGGATCTACTTCATTTACTATTTCAAGAACAAGTCCACTTTCAATTGCAGCAGGAACTGGCGTTACATTCTTTGTATTAGGTTATGATTCGGTTTATTTTGCAAGAAATCTAATGATTCCTGCATATGCATCCGTAGAACTTTTTGATATGCCGAAGAGATTAGAAAGATATTCTTCTCTTGTGATTGAAACTGATGTGGTTGGAATTGATCCAAATATTGCAAGTACGATTGACGTAGATTTATCTGGAAAAATTATCTATTAAAATAATGAGTATCTTTATAGCATTACCTTGTTATGGTGGTTTGGTTTGTGAAAAGACCACGATGAGTTTGTTTAATCTTGGTAAACTCTTTGTTAGAGAAGGAGTTCCTCACGGATTATTTACAGTTGCAAACTCTTCTTTGATTAGTCAAGGAAGAAGTAAGATTGCCAACTTCTTTCTAAATAACACAGATCACGAATATCTATTTTTTCTTGATAGTGATATTGGATTTGACCCTGCTTCAGTATTAAAACTTTTGAGTTCTGGTAAGGATATTACTGCTGCTCCATATCCGATGAAATCTATTCCTTTAAGGTATAACTATAAAACCGCAGTTCCAGAGGAACGTCAAGGAGATTTGATAAAGATAGAACATAATGGAATGGGGTTTGTAATGATTCATCGTAAAGTATTTTATGATATTGCTGCTGCTTATCCTGAACTAAAATATTATCCTTCACTTGATGATAGTAATGTAAAACCAAGTGAGGCAGAATATCATAACTCATATCATTACTTTTTGGAACATAAAAATGGACCTACCTTTATGCCAGAAGACATTAGTTTCTTTTGGAGAGCACGAAGTTTAGGTTATGAGTGTTGGTTAGATACAAGTATTCATTTATCTCATACAGGATCACATCTTTTTGAGGAGAAGTAATGGCAGACATTAGAACTAATATCTTTGGTATTGGTGAGGTTTACGAACTCCAAAAGGAAGGGCAGTGGGTAGAAAGAAATAGAGAGTCTTATAGAGAGTTTGGGTATTTTGCAGGAGGTAATGATGGTGTAGTGGGATCTAGTTATAGTGGTGTTAATCGAATTGATTTTTCAAATGATACCGCAACATCAAATTCAAGAGCAATACTTGCAATCGAAGGTCGTTATCTTTCTGGGGTAAATAATAAAAATTATGGTTATATGAGTGGGGAATCTAATCTGGGACTTTTCAATAAATTTAATTTTGCAAATGAAACTTCAACTAGTATTGGATATTTAGTACCTGGTACAAATATTGGATATACTGGTAATTTATCTAATCCTAATTTTGGTTATTTTTGTGGAGGAGATTACACTGTTCCTGGAGCAACAAGCACTGTAAGAAGAATTAATTTTTCAAATGATACTGCACTATTATCCAATAGAGGTAATCAAACACAAAATAGAAACTTATGTGCCGGAGCAGGAAATTCTAATTTTGGTTATTTAAATGGTTCAAGAAATAATCCACAGTCTTCTGTTGATCGTATTGATTATTCAAATGATAGTGTGCTGTGTCGTGTTCGTGGTCCAATGTCTTTTGGAACCGAACATAGGGGTAATAAAGCAGGAAATTCAAATTTTGGGTGGTTTACTAATAGTTATTCTGCAACATATGTCCAAAGAATATCTTATGCAAATGATTTAGTTTCTGCTAGTGTTCGTGGAAATACAAATTCAACATATAGTGCTAATGATATAGGAAATGGTAATTTTTCTATTTGTTATAGAAGTGGTTCAAGTCCACTCGAAAAAGTTGATTATTCTAATGATACAGTTTTAGCATCCACAAGAGGTAATTTGCATCCACAAAGATTCGGAGAAGCATCTATGTGTGCATCATCATTCGGTGGTTCTCCTGTTTCGTATCTTGGAGCACCTTGGACTGCTACTGCTCCTTTTGGTTATTTTGGTGGTGGGAGAAATACTCAACTTTCTATTGTAGATCGCATAGATTATACTAATGATACAACAACAGCATCAGTAAGAGGTCCATTAACTTTAGCAAGATATGGATTAGCAGCAACAGGAAATTCTAACTTTGGGTATTTTGGTGGAGGATTTAATAGTCCCCCTTTAGAATCTACAGTAGACCGCATAGATTATTCAAATGATTTATCATCTGCGTTATTAAAAGGTCCATTAACTATTGCAAGACATAGAATATCAGCAACTGGAAACTCCAACTTTGGATATTTTATTGGGGGAGGCACTGTAAATGGAAGTCAAAGATCAACTGTAGATCGTGTTAATTATGTAAACGACAGTGTTGTTACATCATCTAGAGGTCCATTAAGTGCAATAAAAACTGCTGGATCTGCAACTGGAAACTCTAACTTTGGATATTATACTGGAGGAGTTGGAGCACCTGGAAATATTGCATTAACTATAACCGATAGGATGGACTATTCAAATGATACCTCAACATCTTCTTCCAGAGGACCATTAAATGCAGCAAGAACTTATATGTCTGCATCTGGAGCTCAAAATTTTGGTTATGTGTTTGGTGGGAGAGATGGTGCTAATAATAAATTATCTTCGATAGAAAGAATAAATTATACAAATGATACTTCTACTGCAGCATTTAGAGGTAATCTTGCAACTGCTGACATGTTTAGAACTGGAGCAACAAGTAGTTCTAATTTTGGATATATTGGTGGTTATGGGGATCCAGGACAATTCTCTACAGTAAATCGTTTGGATTATACAAATGATACTCAAACTGCATCTGTTAGAGGTCCATTAAGTTCAGCAAGATATGAGACTGCAGCATCATCCTCACAAGCATACGGAGGTGCTCCAAATACCACGGTGGATCCACTTCCTTCTTATATTCGTGCGGCAACAAAATGGATTGATTCTAATACTTTAGACTTGCCATTTAAGAGAGTACTGGGGTCTTATGGGTATTTTTATGGAGGAATTACTTATTCTAATATTCATAGAATAGATTTTTCAAATGACACAACACTAGTAACTAGACCAATTCTAACTGCGAATCTTTCTACACAAGAATTTATGTGTGGATTTGGAAATAATAATTATGGATATGCTGCCGGTGGTGGAGCATTTTCCTATCCATCCACATCATTAATTCAAAGAATAGATTATAGTAATGATTCTTCATCATCTTCTATTCGTGGAAGCTTGAGTGTATCTAGAGGAGCAATATCAGGTTCTTTTTCAAATAATAACTATGGATATGTGGGGGGAGGATTCCAAACTGGTGTGGGTTTTAAAAGCACAGTTGATAGGTTAGATTTTTCAAATGATTTGAATACTGCTATAACCAAAGGAAGTTTATCTCTGGCAAGAAGTTCTATGTCTGGTATGGTTTTTGGAAATACATTTGGATATTTTGGTAGTGGTGGATCTGGTGCAACTGCTAGTGGATATTTTGAAGGTGATACAACAATTATTAATAGAGTTTCATTTAGTAATGATATAATTACCACACCATTAAGAGGAAAAATGACTGTCCAAAGGGGAAGATATGCAACATCATATAATAGTAACTATGGTTGGTTTGCTGGTGGTAGAGTTCCTGGTGCTCCAAATGGAGTTATAGTTACTTCAGTGGAAAGAATAGATTTTTCAAATGATTTGATAACAAATTCTACAAGAGGTTCATTAAATGAAGTTAAGAATTATTTTGCAGGAACAGGAAATGAAACATATGGTTGGTTTTCTATGGGAGAAGGAAGTTCCAAAATTGAAAGAATAAATTATTCTAACGATTTGGTTGCTGCAAGTATAAGGCAGACAAATGCTCCATATGTTTCACTGTCAATAGGAACAACCAACGCAAGATCCTCATAAATATCAAAAACTACATTATCACTCATTATGACTATATCAGGTGCAACTGAAACTGCATATCAATATCTTAATCAATATTACACATTCCCAGAGAACATTATAGTTTCTCATCTTCCACAAGAACTTAAAGATTCACAGAAACCAATCAAAATCTTGTGGGCCCATCATGCATACGATCAACAGGTATATCAAAACTTCTCTCACGAACAAGTTACTCATATCGTAGGACCCTCAAACTTTGCGAAACAAACTCTACAACAGTTTCACAAAGTCCCACAAGAAAAAATTACAGTCATTCCAAATGGTGTAGATTCACAATACACCTATTCTAATCAAAAGAAAAAGCAACTGATCTATACTTCAATTCCTTATAAGGCACTTCCAGTTCTTGCATCAGTCATTCCATTAGTTCATTCAATTCATCCTGATGCAAAGTTTAAGATCTTTTCATCAATGTCTCTTTATGGACCACAGAATGATCCATACTTTGAACTCTACGATCATCTTAAGACTCTACCAAATGTAGAATACTCAAGAGCAATTGATAGAGAACAACTGATAACTCATTATCAACAATCAGCATTTTTCATATCCCCTTGTATCTGGGAAGAAACATTTGGTGTCTCAATGTGTGAAGCAATGAGATGTGGTGCTTATCCTATTGTCACGGACATTGGAGCATTAGAAGAAGTTGCTGGACCAAATTTAGCAACTGTGGTTCCTATTGAAGGACAAAGAACTGTAAAAGGATTTGAGGTCACCGAGAACTTTGTAAAACAGTTTGCAGAGGCAACCTGTGTTGCATTAGATTACTTTGATAAAGATAGAAAGACTTATGATGAGGTCTCAAAGTCTTGTAGTGAGTGGGTTGTGAAGTCTTATGATTGGAAGACTATTGCAGGTATGTGGAAGGACCTTGTGAGGGTTCTGGAGAGACATACAGTCACTTCTGGTAAGGGATTTGCAAATAAGATTGTAGAAAGAAAAGGTGAGACTTATGTAGAAGATAAGGTTGTGGATGTGGTTCCTACTACCACAGGAAGTTATTTCAACTTCGCTAAATACAACAGATGAATAACATTTAGAGGATTTTGAGTTTTATGTCTATTTTACCTGAAAACAGTCTTGGTTTTATATCTGTAGAAGAAGCAGTTGGTGATAAGGCAAGTGAATACTTGGGAAAAGCATTTGAGAATGTTTACAAGTTTCACGAAATTGATAAGGAACTAGCACAAGGAAGAACAAATTTTCAGTTAGAAAAGTTTGCTCTGTTAGAGACTTATACACTTGAGAGTGCTTATGAAAGTGTTCTCAAGTCTCGTCGTCAAATGGCAGAAGGTCTTATGAGTAAGCTGCTTGAGATGCAGGAGAAAGTAAGAGAATTTGAATACAAGTGGAACGAAGAAGATAAGACCAAACCAATTAAATGGGAATGCACTGGTGGTGGTCCTGGTGGTGGTGGTAAGAAACTTTGTTGGTTTGATTTAGACCAGATGCAACTAGAGCATTTCTTAAGGTCTAGTGAGCTTGAAGTTCGTGACCGTCTTTATCAAATGGAGCACCTTGATAAGATGCTTGCAGAACTTACCGAGCGTAATGGTGGTAAACCAGTAAGTAGAGAGCAATTCCTTGCGAACGAAGAAAACTATTGGAAGGCAAGGTTCTCCGAGCAGATGTTAGATGAAGTTTTAGGTTCTCAAATCGGTTGTAGCATTGGTAACATTCACAGTGTTCGTAGGTCTACTGCTCCTGCATTGATAGATCAACGAAATCAATTCAACGAAGGTTTCCCATCACTTGGAGAAGCACTATCTTCTCCAGAAGGTCGTATGAAGTTTGTGAGTGAACTAGAGCAGAATGTGATTCGTGGTTATGAGGATGTAATGGGTGTTGATCTGGGTGCTGGTAATTACTTAAAACCAGAAGAACGCAGAAAACTTGTGGAACAGAAGATGGAAGCATTCCGTCAGTTTAATCTCAAAGGTTCCCCAGAAACTCAATCACAAATCAAAGGAATTGTAGAAGAATAAGATTTTGAGATGAGACAAAAAATTATAATCGTCGATAATTTTCTTGACGAACCTTTGACTTATAAAAACTCCAATCAATTAGGGCCAACGGAAGAGATCTCAAATAAGATCTCTCATATTCTTCAATTCAATACTTCGATCATTCCGGCAGCAATCAATATTCCCGAAACAGAAATCACGGCAAATTATAACTTTGATTATATTGGTATTTTGTATCTTGACTTTCCAACAGAATGTGTGAATAAGACTGGTGTTTCCTTTTGGATACACAAAGAAACACAAGATGAAGAACTTCCAAATCAAACTAAAATGAAATGGATGGGATTACAGAGTATGGAAGAGGTTGAGAAGTCTTATGATGTAAGTAAGAAAGAAAACTGGGAAAGTTATATGAATTACTTTGTAAAATATAATCGATTGATTTTATTTGATGCTCGATTGTTTCATTCTTATGGGAATGAGAGTGATTGTAGAAAGTTCTTGATAGAGATCCAGAAACTAAATAATCAATAATAGAGTTTTTGTGGATTATAATGCCTAATAATTCTGGAGTATTTTCATTAAGTAGTTACTATGATAAAGATTTAAGTGGAAATATTCCCGATAGAAGTAGGGAGGCATTTAGGGAGTATGGGTATTTTGGTGGTGGCGGAACACCTACAGTATCAACAGTAAATAGAGTTGATTACTCTAATGATACCACAACCACATCTGTTCGTGGTCCATTAAGTGGAGCAAGAAGATATTTTGCAGGAACTGGCAATTCTAATTTTGGATATTTTTCTAGTAGTAATTCATCTATAGATAGAATTAATTATTCCAATGATAATGCAATAACATCGGTGAGAGGTCCATTAAGTTTATATAGAAGTGATTTTGCGGCAACTGGGAATAATAATTTCGGATATTTTGGTGCTGGATACACACCATCAGTTCCAAATGTGAGATCAATAGTAGATAGAATTGATTACTCAAATGATAATACAACTGCATTAGTTCGTGGTTCATTAAGTAAATCAAGATATGGGTTATTAGCAACAGGAAATTCTAACTTTGGTTATTATACTGATGGATATCCTGATGGATCTGCATTATGTGATAGAATAAATTATTCAAACGATAGTGTTGTTGCATTAGTTAGAGGATCATTAATTCAATCTAAACAATATGGTGGTGCAACGGGAAATTCTAATTTTGGATATTTTGGGGGTGGACTAGGTGGAGGAACTTCTACTGAAAGATCTTCTATTTCACGGGTTACTTATTCAAATGATACAGTAACATCATCACCAAGAGGTCCATTAAGTTTATCAAGAAGAGCAGTAGCAGCAACTGGTAATTCTAATTTTGGTTATTTTGGTGGAGGAAATCCACAACCAGCAACACCAAGATATTCTACAATAGATCGTATAGATTACTCTAATGATACAGTAACAGCATCATTAAGAGGTCCATTAAGTGTTGGTGTTGGTGATTTAGCAGCAACCTCCTCCTCCTCATTCGGTGGTTCTCCAATCTCACAATACGGAGTGTTTGCAAAACCTTTTGGGTATTTTGGAGGTGGTAATCTTCCTGGAAATGCATCAACAATAGATCGTATAGATTATTCTAGTGATACTTCATCCGCATCAGTAAGAGGACGACTAACGCTAGCAAGATATGGTATGGGAGCAACGGGAAACTCTAACTTTGGTTATTTTGGTGGTGGTAATCCCACCACATCAATAATAGACCGCATAAATTATACTAACGATTTAGCAACAACACTGGTTAGAGGTGTATTGAGTTTATCAAAATCACAACATTCTGCAGTAGGAAATCTTAATTTTGGTTATTTTTGTGGAGGGTTTCCTGCTAATTTATCATCAGTAGATAGAATATCCTATTCAAATGATACATCTATAGGATTACCTAGAGGTCCATTAAGTTTAGCAAGATTTGGACTAGCAGCAACAGGAACTTCTAATTTTGGATATAATGCTGGTGGATGGGCACCTAATGCAGTATCAACAATAGATCGTATAAATTATTCAAATGATAATTCATCTGCATTAAATCGTAATTCTTTATTAAACAATGCATATTCATTAGCAGCAACAGGAAATTCTAATTTTGGATATTTTTCTACTGGATATGTTGGACCAGCAGAAACTTCAATAATATATCGTCTTGATTATTCTAATGATACCACTGCAGTTTCTACAAGAGGACCATTATCACAAGGAAGAAGAGATTTAACTGCAACAGGAAATTCTAACTTTGGTTATTTTGGCGGAGGAATTCCTCAAGCAGGAAGTCCATTATATTCAATAGTAGATCGTATAGATTATTCAAATGATACTGCAACAGCATCTGTAAGAGGACCATTGAGTTCCGCAAGAAGCTATGTAGCAGCAACCTCACCAACCTCATTCGGTGGCGCAACAGACTTCCAACCAACTTCAACATTCTTTGATATTCAGTCAATGAGAAGAATTGAAGATACTACAAATGCCAGTGTGAAGAAGAGAGCACTGGGGTCTTATGGGTATTTTGGTGGTGGGGCAGGTCCAACAAATTACTCAACAATAGACCGTATAGATTATTCAAATGACTTAGCAACAGCAAGTGCAAGAGGTCCATTAAGTGCTGCAAGATATAGATTAGCCGCAACAGGAAATTCTAATTTTGGTTATTTTGGTGGTGGTGTTGGTAGTGCTTTAATAACAAGAATTGATTATTCAAATGATATCTCTACTGCTACAAATAGAAACTCATTATCATCGGAAAAAGCAGCAACTGCAGCATCTGGAAATTCTAATTTTGGTTATTTTGGTGGAGGTGGAGGTATATCAAGAGTAGACCGCATAGATTACTCAAACGATACACCAATAGCATCGGTGCGAGGACCATTGAGTTCCGCAAGATCTTATTTTTCAGCAACAGGAAACTCTAATTTTGGATATTTTGGTGGTGGTTTTCCTGGACCAGTATCAACAGTAGATCGTATAAATTATTCCAATGATACTCAAACAGCAAATGTTAGAGGACCATTAAGTTTAGCAAGAGCATTAGTAGCAGCAACAGGAAATTCTAATTTTGGATACTTTGGCGGTGGAACACCAGATGGCACAACATTAGTAGACCGTATAGATTACTCTAATGATACTGCAACAGCATCTGTTCGTGGAGGAATTGGATCGAGAAGATACCATTCGGCAACAGGAAATTCTAATTTTGGTTATTTTGGTGGTGGTGGGGGACCAATAGCAACAGTGAACCGTATAGATTATGCTAATGATACAGCACAAGCAAGCACCAGAGGACCTTTAAGTTTAGCAAGAGGAGATTTAGCAGCAACAACCAACGCCAGAAATTCCTAATAAATACCAACATAACATAATGAACCCCAATGAGACGATCAATCATCATACTTGACGATTTCCACGAGAACCCAGAAGAAGTAAGAAACTACGCAATATCTGCAACTTACTCTAAAGAAGAATCCTCAACATATCCAGGTCTCAATTCCACAACTGGTTTTCAAGAGGATACATTAAAGTTAAAGATCGAAACACTTCTACAAAAACCAATCAAACCATCAAATCCTTTTGGATACTTTAGATACTCTTGGAATACGGCAGATCAAGAGAACGAAAAACTACAAAAGTATCACGTAGATAATGGTTGGGAATGGGGTGGAGTTTGTTATCTATCCACACCAGAACAACTCAAAGACAATCCAGATTCGGGAACACTCTTCGCAAGACACAAGGCACTCAAGATAGATTCAACACCTAGAACCAAAGAAGAAGCAGAAATCTTTGGTTATACTCATTATGATGAACTAAGACAATCAATCATTTATGGAGATGGATTGGATTTGAATAAATGGGAAACCTATGCTAGGATACCACCAAAGTTTAATCGTTTAGTTTTATTCAGGTCTTGGATGTATCATAGTCATCATATCAACTTCGGTGAAATGAACCCAGCACAAAGTCGTTTAGTTCAATTATTCTTTTTTAATCTATGAAATATGATATATCGTTCTTGGCAGGATTACCCAGAAGTGGTTCTACATTACTTCGTTCAATCCTCAATCAAAATCCTTCATTACACTCAGGACCAATTTCACCATCAGTAGAACTTCTATATTACACCGATAAGTACTTTCAGTCCAGTGAGATGTTACTGGCATCACCAAATCCACAAGGTTGCTATGATGTTCTATCGAATATGATGGATCAATTCTATCACAATATAATGGAGCGAGAAGGCAAATCAAAAATCATAGAATTCAACAGAGCAATTCCAAATAACATTGAACGCTTTAGAACTTACATTAAAGAAGATATAAAAATTGTATGTCCCGTAAGAAGTATTCCAGAAATCCTTACAAGTTTTATTAGTTTGATTCATAGGAATAGTGATAAGGTTTCTTTTGTAGACCAGTATTTGATTGATAATAAGATTAAAGTGAATGATGATACTCGTTGTGATTATTTGATGAGTGATTATGGAATCGTAGGGCAGGCATTGTTTGCAATGAGTCGTCCTTATTTGAGAGGTGAAGAGAACTTATTGAAGATTGTGGAGTATGATGATTTGGTTGAGAGAACTGATGAGGTAATGAGGGAAGTATATGACTTCTGGGAACTTGAAAAATATCAGCATACTTATGAGAACTTGGAGAATAAGTATCCAGAGAATGATGTCTTTCAGTATAACTTGGAGGGTATGCATACTGTTGGTAGAACCATTAAGAAGACTTGTAAGAAACCAGAAGAAGTTTTAAGTGCTGAAATTATAGAAAAATATTCTGGTATGGAATACTGGAGATCTGATTGTTCCAATAATTATTACCTGACAATCTAATAAATAATAAAAAGGTGTCTAGTATCTGATGGCGGACAATAAAACTATACAGAAAATATTTTCTTTGAGTGATTTTCGCAAGAAGCAGTTACTGGGCGAAGTTCCTGAGAGAACCAGAGAGACTTATAGGGAATATGGGTATTTTCTAGGAATTGGTGGACCATTAAATAGACTTGATTACTCAAACGATACAACAACTACAAATAGAAGAACATCAGTAAATCAATATTTTAGTGGTGGGGCAGGCAATTCTAATTTTGGATATATTATGGGAGGTAATAAATCTGGATTTAATTATATAACGGATATTAAACGTATTGATTATTCTAATGATACTAATATTTTATCTAGGGGGGGTTTAACAATTGGAAGATCCTATACAGGAGCAACAGGAAACTCTAACTTTGGATATATTGCGGGGGGAATTACTAGTGCTACACCTGCATATATTTCTACCACAGAAAGAATAAATTATTCCAATGATAATACCACAGCATCAATTAGAGGTCCTTTAACAATATCAAGAGGTATACTTGCAACAGGAAACTCCAACTTTGGTTATTTTGGTGGGAGCGGACAAGCCCCATCTGGAGGATCTACAGTAGACCGTATAGATTATTCTAATGATAGTGCAACAGCATTATCTAGAGGTAATATACAAAATTCTAGTTTTAGTTTTAGTGCGACTGGAAATAATAATTTTGGATATTTTTTAACAGGTTGGGGAACATCTTCATCACATCGTTTAAATTATGCTAATGATACTGCATTATTATCAATTAGAGGATCTTTAAGTTTTCCAAAATTTTGGTGGCCTGGTTCTACAGGAAATTCTAATTTTGGTTACTCTGTTGGGGGATCTACTACAAGTTCTCAAGGTCAAGCAGTTTCTACTGTTGATAGAATAGATTATAGCAATGATTTAGTAACCGCTTCTGTTCGTGGACCATTATCAAATGTTGATCTTACAATTGCAGCAACCTCCTCTGCATCTTTCGGTGGTGCTAAAAACTCTGCCTTCGCATCAAACCTCACATTCCCAACCGTCCCAAATGCTGGGTATTTTGGTGGTGGAACCGATGGAACGAATAGTCTTGCAACAATTGATAAGGTAGATTATGCGAATGATACAGCAACTGCAAGTGTTCGAAGTTCTTTGAGTAGCGCAAAGATTTATGTAAAAAGTGTTAGTAATAATAATTTTGGATATTATAATGGGGCAACTGCATATCCAGCAACTTCAAGCACTATCGATAGAATTGAATTTTCATCGGACACTCAAAATACAGTTGTTAGAGGACCATTAAGTATAGCAAGAAATAGAGGTGCTGCAACTGGTAATTCTAACTTTGGGTATTTTGGGGGTGGTTATGCTCCAGGAAATAGTTCTACAATAGATCGTATTGACTATTCAAATGATAGTGCAAATGCATCCAATAGATGTTTATTGACACTAGCAAGAAGAGATTTTTCAGCAACAGGAAATCAAAACTTTGGTTACTTTGGTGGTGGGTTTTCAAGTGTCGTAGTTCCTGTTGTTGATAGACTTGACTATTCAAATGATACATTAAATACTTTGAGTAGAGGGGGTATAAATGCAAGATATGATAATATAGCAGTTGGAAATCAAAACTTTGGTTACTTTGGTGGAGGAACTCCTGGAGTATCTTCAGTAGATCGTTTAGATTATTCAAATGATACACAAACATCATCGGTACGAGGTCCATTGAGTTCTGGTAGAGGATCCTCTGCTGTAACTGGGAATAATAATTTTGGATATATTGGTGGAGGATTTACCCCTTCTGGATCACCAATTTATTACTCAACAACAGACCGCATCAACTACTCAAACGATACTGCAATCGCATCGGTGAGAGGACCACTACCAGTTGCTAAATCTTCTGGTGCAGCAACCTCTCCATTAGGATACGGAGGTGCTCCAATTTACTTCACCAATCCACTTCCAGAGGTCTTCCAGAAGCAGATAGTATTTAATGATTCTAATACTTTAAGTTCCAATATGCCATTTAAGAGAGTATTAGGGTCTTATGGGTATTTTAATGCTTGTGGTTCTAATGGACCTGTAACCACAATTATAAATCGCATAGATTACTCTAATGATACATCAATAGCATCGACAAGAGGCCCTCTAAGTATTGCAAGAAGATGGACAGTTGGTCTATCAAATCAAAATTTTGGGTATATTTCTGGAGGACAAGGTAGTACAAATATGGACCGCATAGATTATTCAAATGATACTTCAAATGCAAGATTTTTAATAACCATTACTGGAGAACAAGGAGGAGGATTTTCAAATAATTTTTATGGATATGTTTTTGCAAATACTAGTTTATTTACTCGTCTAGATTTTTCAAATGATAGTGGATTAACTTTACAAAGAGGAAGAATGATAACCACTAGAAATACCAGTGGTTGTACTTCTACAGACTTTTTTGCTTATATTTCTGGAGATATTTCTAGAGTCGATAGAGTAAATTATTCTAACGATACTGCAACTGCTCTTGTAAGAGGAACACTTAATTTAGCTAGATATAATATATCTGCAACCGGAAACTCTAACTTTGGATATTTTGGTGGTGGATATAGTAATATATCTTCTGTAGAAAGAGTAGATTATTCAAATGATACTGCATTAGCATCATTGCGAGGTAATTTTAATTTTGGTAGAAATGCCAATGCTGCTACTGGTAATCAATCTTATGGTTGGTTTAGTTCAGGACAACAAGGAGGAAATTATCCGTCTAGAGTGGAAAGAATAGATTTTTCTAACGATTTATCTTTGGCTTCTATTAGAGGTCCATTAACAAATTCTAGTTTTTTTGGGACAGCAACCACCAACGCAAGATCCTCATAAATACTACGAACAACTCATATCATTATGAATTTATTATCAAACATCTTGATTGAACCACAAGTCCTCACACAAGAAGCACTACAAGAACTTCAAGAACACGCAAGAAACTCAAGCACAACTGATCTATCAGTCTTTGACCCAGACAAAACCAATGAAACAGGTGAGACTTCTTGGATTGTTGATAAAAATATAAGAGACACACAAATCATTGAGTTTGGTCCTTTGTTTCCAAAGATTGAAGATCTTTTTAAGAACCTTGTAAGAAACATTATTAATCCTTTTTATGGTATTGAAGTGTGGGATAGTGAAGTTCCACAATTTTTGAGGTATGGTGTAGGAGGTCATTATGCACCTCATATTGATGGTAGGTCTATATGGGTTGCTCCAAATGGTGATAAGATTTGGAGAAAATCAACAGACAGATCATTATCCATAGTACTTTTTTGTAATGATGGAAACGGTAAAGATTTTGATGGTGGAAACTTTATGTTCCCTGAACTTGGTATAGAAGTTCCACCAAAAGCAGGGACACTTGTGTGTTTTCCATCAGATCAAAACTATTTGCACGGCGTTCGGGAAGTTACTAAAATTCATAATGAAGTTGGAAGATTGGCAATTGTATCGTGGGCTAGAGTTAAAGGAGAAAGAACAAAAGAAGAAGAAGATCAAGAACTTTTAGAAACTTATGGAGTTAACTAAATAATACAAAGATCTTATAAGTTTAGAGAAATGCAATACTTAAAGCATTATTGGGTTCGTAATGGAGAATATCTAACTGAACCAGGTCAAAATGGTCCTCTACAAAGTCATTCAAATATTTCAGGATTGGATGTTCGTTATTGGTTGACTGATGATCGTGGAGTTGATTATTGCCTTTCAACGGTTCCAGATAATACTCTAATCACCGAAGTTGATCCTGGTCTTGAGATTCTTACCAGAGAAGAATGGGATGCAATCGTTGCAACCATTCCTGCACCAGAACCTCAACCACAACCACCCGGTAGTCCTGATTGGAATACATTTAAGCAATCTGCTGTTGCTTCTGTTCTACTCAATACCTTTGTTGGACAATTAATTAGTATTGCACCTGTTGCCGCAACGGCACTTCCTGCAACTCTACTTCTTATTGAATCTGGAAACTATCAAGATTTTGAGAATACTTGGACCGCAATTGAAAACGCAACCACAGTTCCAACCGAACTAATTGCCGAATTCACAACTCTTGCAGAGTCTTGTAATCTGCCAGAAGACTTTGTAAATATTTTTGCTACTTGACACCTGACTCAAAATCCCTTATAATATAAAGGTCTTCAGCATTCCTTGTATCTTTGGGAATGAAGACCCTTTCTGTGGTGAGAAAGGTAAGGTGGTATCATAGGAGGAGAGAAATCTCCTCTTTTTTCTTATATAAATTATTACAGATATTAAACAATTATGAACTTTACCATATATTCTAAGGATGATTGTCCTTTCTGCTATAAAGTTAAACAAGTTTTAGAGTTGACAGGAAATAACTTTGTGGTGTATAATCTTAATAAGGATTTCACCAGAGAAGAGTTCTATGCCGAGTTTGGAGAAGATTCCACATTTCCACAGGTTATTTGTGACGACAAGAGATTGGGCGGTTGCACTGACACCGTTAAGTTTCTGAAGGAACAGCAAATGGTATAATGTCAGACATAAATAATGATATAACACCGAACCGTGGTGTAGAACTTATACTTACTGGAGGAAAAAGAAAACAACCTAAACTTTTTCATCTTATATTTGAGAAGATGATTTCATTCTTCAAACGAGAAGTAACCATCTATCTTGAATTTTCGATAAAGTCAAGGAAAGTCGAGTAGTTTCCCAGGAGAAAAAAATGTTGGCAACTAGTTTAGTTATAGGTTCATTCTTAACCGTACTATTTTTTATAATGGGTCTCATGTTGGGTTGGGTCGGCAGAGAATATATGATGACTCATCAGGAAGGACCAAAGCAAATTGCCTATCATCCAGAGTTTTATAATAAGGATGGCGATCTTATTGACGAAGAAATCGTTTCCGTAAGATTTGAACCAGGATACTTTGATGGTATTGATGATGAAGATGATGATGAAGAAGAATAAACTCTAAATATCATTAAGATTATAATTACATATTAAACAATTATGACAGCGACAAAAACAAAAGCAAAAACAACTCCAGCGGTAAGTATTGATTTGCCAGCAAATCCTTTTACCTTTGAGGTTCTGAATTTAGTATCTAAGCAAAGAACCAATATTAAAAAAGTTGAAGTTCTACAAAAATATAATGACCCATCACTCAGGGCAATTTTTATCTGGAACTTTGATGAAAGTTTGACATCTGCTCTTCCAGTAGGTATTGTTCCTTATTCAAGTGTGGGAGAGCAAGGTTCATTTAGTGGAACCCTGAGTGAGAAGATTGATGATGCCGTAGGGAAAATGAGTGAACTTGGTTCCAATTCACTTGGATCACAAGATCAGGGTTTTTCATCAATTCGCAAAGAATATTCAAAGTTTTATAATTTTATTAAGGGTGGTAATGATAGTCTGAGTTCTCTTCGTAGAGAAACTATGTTTATTAATGTTCTACAAGGTCTTCATCCTTTAGAAGCAGAGATTCTGTGTTTGGTAAAAGATAAAAAACTTGAGACGAAATATAAAATTACAAAAGAACTTGTTTCTCAGGCATACCCAGAAATTGTATGGGGAGGTCGTTCGTGAGTAAAACTGTAGTAGTAGAGGAAGAAATTATGCAGTGGACTCCAGAAGAAAAAAAAGAAACTTCTTCTCGTTACGGTTGTGAAATTCTTTTTGAACGTACTAATCTTGCTCAAGTAAAAGATCCTTCTTTACCAAATGATGCTTATCTAATTCTTTATCGTGTGGATGGTGAGACTCATGTAGACTTATGTCGTGGAACTAGAGTTAAAATCTTTGATATGTACTATGATAAGTTTGGACCCGGATCGGTTCAAAAAATTGACTTTGGATACGGAAGAGTATCTCCTAGACTATGGGGATACAGGGCACCCGAAAAGAAAAGGCGAAAGTGATTTCCTAGAAAGGCGGAAAAAAATCCCCCAAAAAATTCACCCAAAAAGGGTTTTCAAGAGAGGATTGACAAGTCCTCTCTTTTTTTGTATAATGAATTCAAAATATCAATCTAAATGGATACTGAAAGATTAAAACTCATTATTCGGAATATGGAATTGCTTTTAGATTCTCTCAAGGCAGAGATATATTCTGATATACCACAATACAAGTATGATGACATTAAACCAGAGGAAATTGACTATGATGAGGTTTTTTAACTGATGTCCGTAAGAGCAAAAAAACTTGTAAAACTACTAGAAAGATTGATTAGGCAAGATCACTTATATTCTAATGAAGAACTTAAGAAAATGAAATCACAACTGCGAGTTGTCAAAGAAGAACTTGCAGAATTAGAAGCAAAAACATCAAAAGGATTTGGAAAATGAAACCAATTAAAGCAAAAGACCTTCTTGAACTTGACCGTTATATGAAAGTTGTGATGATTCGTCAGACACAACTTCCACAGACTCTTGTTTATCAGGCAGGTAAGAATGATTATAGTGAAGACCCTATTCACACTAAGTTTCCTCCTGCGGAAAAGGAATGTGGCAAATGGGTAATTGAGCAACTTCTGGCAAATGAGAGAGGGCACTGGGGACCTCTAGAGCATCCTGCCATTTCTTTGGATTGCGTTGGGTTTGTTCATAATGTAATGGTTCAGGCACGAACTCACCGTGTTGGAGTTTCTTTTGATGTTCAGTCTCAGCGTTATACCGGTCGTCGTGTATTGAAGGTTGCGACTGGTGACCTGAAACCCGAAGAGGTTTTCTATGTGCGTCCAGAAGGTCTCTATTTGGACCGTAAAGGGCACAAGTATGAATGGACGAAGGATGACTACGAAAGGCAACTAAAGTTCTGTCTGGCGGCATCTGAGAGGTATGCTGAGGGTTATAATACTCGTGGTATGGCAGAGGAACATCTTCGTGATTACCTTCCTCAGAATATCCGCCAGAACTTTGTGGTTTCGTTCTCTCTCCGTGCCGCACTTCACTTCCTTGACCTTCGTGCTAAACTTGATGCTCAGGTAGAAATTCAGGCATTATGTGAAGGTATGGTTCCAGTAATGAGAGAATGGGTTCCAGAAATCTTTAGTTATTATGAGGAAAAGCGTCTACACAAAGCACGACTTTCTCCCTAAATATTTTGTAAATTATTATACCTAATGCCTACTTACAGATTTGAGAATACAGAAACAGGTGAAATCTTTGAGAAATGGATGCTTATGGCAGACAAAGACCCATATCTCAAAGAAAATACTCATATCAAACCTCTTATACCAACACAAATGAATGTTGGTGAAGTGGGGGATTGGAGAAATAAACTAACCTCCAAACATCCTTCGTGGAATGATGTACTCGGACAAGCTCAGAAAATGCCCGGTTCAACTGTAAAAAAACTTTAAACACTTATGGCAAGAAGAAAAAGAGCAGAGCAACAAAATGATGTTGGTCTTACCACTCGTCAAGCAAAGCGTAAAAAACCGTTAAGCGGTGAATATCTAGTAGATATTGACCCACTCACTGATAATCAGAAAAAACTTTTTGATTCTTATGCGGAACAAAAACATTTAGTTGCCTATGGGTGTGCCGGTACTGGTAAAACTTTTATTACTCTTTATAATGCTCTTCGTGAGGTTTTGGATGAAAAAACACCTTACGAAAAAATCTATCTTGTCCGTTCTTTAGTTGCCACAAGAGAAATTGGATTTCTTCCTGGTTCTTATGATGATAAGTCGGATATTTACCAAATTCCTTATAAGAATATGGTAAAGTATATGTTCCAGATGCCTTCTGATGCTGAATTTGAGATGCTTTATGGCAATCTCAAGGCACAGGAAACCATTAAGTTCTGGAGTACTTCATTCCTCAGAGGAACCACGCTTGATAATTCTATTATTATTGTGGATGAGTTCCAGAACGCAAATTTCCACGAATTATGTTCTATTATTACTCGTGTGGGTGAAAACTCCAAGATTATGTTCTGTGGAGATGCTACTCAATCTGATTTAATAAAAACAAATGAAAAAAATGGTGTAATTGATTTTATGAAAATTTTGAGAACTATGCCGTCTATTGATATAATTGAGTTTGGTATTGATGATGTGATTCGTTCAGGATTGGTTAAGGAATTTTTAATCGCCCAACACGCACTCGGATTATAATAATATGTCTAACTCGTAGAGGTTTAGATTTATATAAATAATTATAACCTTTTATGAGTTAGACAGTGTATAATATTTACTTAATTACCAACCTTGATAATAATAAAAAGTATGTTGGACTAACAAAGTTTTCTATCACGGAAAGATTTTATCAACACGTAAAAAGAGGATTTCTTCTAACTGAGGCAATCAAAAAGTACGGTGAAGATAAGTTTTTTATTGAATTGATTGAAGAAGTTGATACTGCTGGAAGAGCATATGAATTGGAGCAGTATTATATTAAAGAGTATAATACCAAAGTTCCTTATGGTTATAATTTAACTGATGGTGGCGACGGCATTTTTGGTTGGGAAGTAACCGAAGAATATCGTCAAGAATGTTCCGAAAGAGTTAAACAACTTCATAAAGAAAAAAAAGTTGGTATGTACGGTAAGAATCATAGTGATGAAACAAAAAGAAAAATGAGTGTCGCCTCAAAAGGTAAATCAAAACCTTGGTTAATTGGAAGAAAACTGAGTCCAGAATCTATTGAAAAATTGCGTCAAATAAATCTTGGTAGAGTTCTTAGTGATGAAACTAGAAAAAAAATTAGTGAAAATCATCACGATGTAAATGGGGAAAATAATCCTATGTATGGAAAAAAGCACTCTCCAGAAACTATTGAAAAGTTAAGAGAAAAGGCAAAAAATCGTCCAAAGAGAGTTTGGATTAATAATGGTATTGAAGAAAAACTTATGAATATTGACGAATCTATACCTATGGGTTATAATAAAGGAAGAGTGAGGTCTTAAATGTTTAATCATCTTGATAATGTACTTCCTCAACTTGAGAGAGCAACAATTGATGGGGTCCGATATTACAGCATCCCAGATGGAGACCAACTACTCAAGATGGTCTCCATCACCTCAGTAACCAGTCATTTTAATAAGGAAATCTTTGTCAAGTGGCGTAAGAGAGTTGGTGTAGAAGAGGCAGATAAAATCACCAAGGCAGCAACCAGTCGTGGAACTGATATGCACACTCTGGTTGAGAACTATCTTTATAATAGAGAGCTTCCTCCGGTTCAACCCATATCAGATTTTCTTTTTAAGATTGCTAAAACTGAACTGAATAAAATTGATAATATTTACTGCCTAGAAGGTGCTTTGTATAGTAAGCAACTTGGTGTGGCAGGAACAACTGACTGTATTGCCGAGTTTGATGGAGAACTTGCGGTTATAGACTTCAAGACTTCTAAAAAACCCAAACCCAGAGAATGGATTGAGAATTATTTCGTTCAGGCGATGTTCTATGGAATGGCACTTTATGAGATGACAGATATTCCGATTAAGAAACTAGTAATCATTATGGCATGTGAGAATGGTGAATGTGTGGTGTACGAAGAAAGAGACCTAAACAAGTATATGAAACTTGTGGTCCAATACATCAAAAAGTTTGTGAACGATAAACTAGAACATATGTCTACTTGACTAATTGATTATTATATCTTATAATACATATTATTACTGCTAAACTATGACAAACATACTAGCGACATTCCTAGAGATTAATATAGAAGATATGGAATCACCCGAATCAAACAAAGAATTAGAGCAGGCAATAGAAGATAAGTTTCTTACACCTTCCAAGTTTGCCCTAGAAATAGAAAAAATAGTTGCGGAAGAAAACTGTAATTATATTGATGCCATTTGCCATTATTGTGAAATTAATAGTATTGATATTGAATCAGTCACCAAACTAGTTTCCAAACCTCTTAAAGAAAGATTGAAGTATGATGCTATTAATTTGAATTTTATGAAAAGAGTCTCTAAAGCGAAATTGCCTATCTGATGTCACCCTTTGAAACTTATCAGGCTTATTTGGGCATTAAGAATCACTTTTCTAATCCCAAATATGATTACTTTAAATATAAAAAGACAAGAGCAACACTAACTTCGTTTAATAAAAGAAAGGACCGGTATTTTTTCGAGAAAACAAGTCGTAAGTACCAAGATAAAGAAATAGTAGATTTTCTAGTATCAAATTTTGTAGCAGCAGATAGTACAAGTAATTTATGGATTGGAGAAATTATAAATTCTGGAGAAAGAACCTACCAAGAATGGATGAAAAGACAGCAGAGTCTGACTTACTTATTCAAGGAGCAATCGACCGAATTGTTCTCTCAGACAAAATTAGAGAATGTTTTCGACTGCTCGAAAGGTCATCCAATTCTTCTCAAAACATTTCTAAAAAGTGAATTGGCACCTGAAATAATGGTAATCTATGATACAATATTCTCGTATATTAGTGAGTTTGACAAGAAACTTCTGGACCCAGTATGGGAAACCGTAAGTTTGAAAATTCGGAAATATAAACCCTTTATACATACTGATATATTCCAGTACAAAAAACTTTTACGGGACATTATAAATGAGTAGTTTTTTTGATTCTGATATTATTCAGGATGAACTAAAAGAAATCAATCAACTTCAAGAGTTTATATACAATAGTATTTTAACTTTTGGTATGATGCCTCGTGAAGATAAACTGGAACATATTGATAAAATGACAATACTGCTTGAAAAGCAGCGTATTATGTACACAAGACTTTCTCTTTCTGATGACCCTCAGGCAATTGAGATGAAAGAGAATCTGAGAAGGTCAGTTGCTCTGATGGGATTTCCACCAGAGACTGATATGAATATTCTTTTCAGCAGTATGACAAAAACAATTGAGTCACTCAAAAAGTACCTTGACTAATGAGTGATTTTTTGCTATAATATCTAAGTAATCCAACAATCTAAACTATCCTAAAAAATCTTATGTCTTTTTCAGACCTAAAAAAGCAATCTAAACTTGGTTCTCTCACCGAAAAACTGGTGAAAGAAGTTGAAAAAATGAATAATTCTGGTAATTCTTCTGATGACCGTTTGTGGAAATTGGAATGTGACAAAGCAAATAATGGTTATGCCGTTATTCGTTTCCTTCCTGCTCCTGATGGTGAAGACTTGCCATTCGTCAAAGTCTATTCTCACGCCTTTCAGGGACCCGGTGGTTGGTTGATTGACTCGTGCCTAACTACTCTCAACCAGAAGTGCCCCGTATGTGAGCACAACGGTCAATTGTGGAACTCTGGTATAGACTCCAATAAGGAAGTTGCCCGTAAGCAGAAGCGTAAACTGACTTATATGAGTAATATCTATGTTGTCAAGGACCCTGCTAATCCTGATAATGAGGGTAAAGTCTTCCTCTTCAAGTATGGTAAGAAAATCTTTGACAAACTCACGGAAGCAATGCAACCTGAGTTTGAAGATGAAACTGCCATCGATCCGTTTGATTTCTGGACTGGTGCCAATTTCAAACTGAAGGCAAAGAGTGTTGCCGGTTATAGAAACTATGATTCCAGTGAATTTGCCTCTCAGGGCGCTTTGTTGAATGATGATGATGCTATGGAAGCAATTTGGAAGAAGCAGTTTTCTCTTTCTGAGTTTGTTTCTCCTGACCAATTCAAGTCTTATGAAGAAATGAAGAAGCGTCTTGAAGTTGCCTTAGGCGGAAAGTCTGCTCGTATTGATTCTGAAGTTGAGGATGAGGACAACTATCGTGGTCCTGCTCCTTCTCTGACTGAAGATTTGCGTACTGAACTTAGCAACCTGAAACCGACTCGTTCTGTTGCGGTTGATGATGATGAAGATGATGAATCCTTATCATATTTTGCTCGCCTAGCGGAATAATAAGGTAAAGGGGAGAGAAATCTCCTCTTTTTTATGGCATCGTGACTCTTGTGTTTTCGGTGCGAATTAATTTATCATTTACATATTGCGATGATTTATCATAAGTCATCGCTTTTCTTGTATCATTAATAACCTGCTGAAGATATGCAGGTTTGAGAACATAAATGTCTCTTTTTTTATCATTTTTTCTGACTTCATATTCATAGTTACTAATACCAACAACAGGATTTAGAGTTTGTACGGGAATATTAGGGTCTGGGATAGTAAAAGTAGAATCTACGATTTTACCTGCCGGAAGTATGAGTCTTCCTCTAGAATCTTTGACTTCTATCGTTTCGTAATGATGAACTGCGTTTATGTCATTTCCGTATAATTGTTCTGAGTATCTATAGATGTCTCTATCAGAAAGAGGCCATTCATTTCTTACATTTATAATATTGGCACCAATCAATACGACCCAATCATACTGAGAACTTCCATAAAGTTCTTCGGCAACCGTATCAGGTCTTGCTCCTTCTTGGATTTCATACTTATTGAATATGGTAAAAACATTTTGTAAGTCATCACGAAGTTTAACTCTACGAAATACATTTTTTACCAATAAGTATTCATCGGAACCTTTACTACTGGATAAGAATGACTGGTATTCTAAGTTTGGAAGTTCTCTGAAGTAAGACATTAGAATCCTGTTCCTTTTATAGTGGACTTATAATCACCGGTTGGTGACCCTGCTTCAATATAATCCTCACGATAGATTGGCGTGAGTTCTTGGAATGTTAGAGTCATATTCATATGAACCGGTGTGGCATCAGAATATGTGGCATATGTTCCTGAAGCAGTATAATTGACTGACATAGCATTCAAGGCACATATCTTAAATTGATTCAAGAATGGATGCGGTTTTCCACCACTCATATACCGAAGTCTAAACACACTTGGAGATTTGAGGAATAATCCGGCAGCACCATCACTTGCTGCTCCTTTTTGTGCCGCAGATTCAGACTTAAAGAATCTGATAATATCTTTGATTTCATCCGATTCTTTTTTAGAACGAGGAACTAAATCAAATGAAAATGAAAATCCACTTCTTAGTGTTACTCCACTAAAAAGAAGTTCCGTATTTGAGTTAAAAACTGCTCCGGTTGCTCTGGAAAGATTTTGATTGAAGTCTGAACCTCCAAGTAGTGCCTTTGCTGCCTGACTAGCAAAAAATGCTTGTACTGTATCTTGCCCAATCGCCGTTTGTGATGCCCCACTAGCTTTACCAATTAGATTGCTAACTGCACCTACTGTACTCTTAAAAAAGTTTCCGCCCTCAATTATTTCTTTTCCTGCCCCCAGTATCGCAGTTTGTAGGGGTCCCATATCACCAGGACCCCAACCTGCACTATTACTATCCTGAATACCTTCTGGAATTGGTAATATTACGGTTCCTTTGATGTTTTTTGCTCCATACCCACCTTCCGCAACAACATCATCAGAACTTCTTTGTGCAAAATTCGTCTCACCAAGACTCAATCCCGGTGGAAGATACTCATAAGATTCAATCTGCAGATAATCATCGGACTTATCAATATTCTTTAATGGATAGCGAAATATTTTTGATGATGGTGCTCTATTTGCCGCTGCTTTATATCCACCAATAATGGCATTCTGAGTGGCTGATGATATTGGAGTTGAAAAAGCCATTTATAGTTTTTAGTTATTTATCTTGATTTGTCCGAAAGGTATTCTTCTCAAATCACCGACTTCATTTTTATCCACAATATGTAGAGGTCCAATCACTTCTTCAAGGGTATATTGACGCCGTTTTTCCCAGTGGTAGTTAATGCCACTAAACCCCCAGGAATAAACATTTGTAACGGCAACCAAAGGATGAGCATCATACCTTACACGAGGAGTCTTTGGTCTATAAACAAAAGTGTAAAATTTACCTACCTCTGGAGAACTAGTAGTTTCTTTTAGTACATCAAGTATTTCCAACATCAAATCATCCGCATCTTCTGTTCCGTATAATTTTTTAAGTAGGGGTTTGATGCGGTTCATTTTTTGGCAATACCTAATTCGTATTCTGTAATTACCTTAAAAATCCATCCTCTGTCCTTACAATATTCCCTTGCTGCCTCCCATTTTGATTGATTCTTAGCATACTCATATGCCTCATAGATATATCCTTTGGTCTGCCTTTTTGGTTTGGGTGGTGGCATCGTTTGTTTATGAGGTTTAATCTCAATCAAATATTTCTTAATACTTCCATCGGGTTCTTTGACTTTTATATAAGCATCAGGAAAATATCTATGAATACGACCATCTACCGGAGAACGATAGGGGATGGCAAGTTCTTCGGAGGCATACTCCAAAATATTTACATTCGTATCACAATATTTCAGAAACTTCAATTCCCATAGAGACCTGTATATAATATTAGTAGGGTCGCCAACATATTTTTCTGGAAATGATGGTTTAAATTTTCCCTTATAAGACATCTAAATACTTATACTAATAAGACTCATAAAGGTATTTAGAGTGCCTAGTATCCGCAGAATATCCGACTTTAAACCACTCTTCACGAATCTTGCACAGACTTCTCATTATGAAGTAAGATTTGGTGGTGTAGGACCTCTTGGGGGACCACTAATGGCATATCTTTTTCGTAAAGGAATTAGTCAAAGATTTATTGCCGAAGATGCTGGATTACTTTGTTTTTCGGCATCTCTTCCAACTACTTCTTTGGCAACTGCTAATGTTAGTGGGAACTTTATGGGTATAACGGAGAAGTTTGCACACACCAGACAATATATTCCAATCAGTCTAGAATTTTATGTAGATAAAAATTATAATGCTCTTAAATTTATGGAAAGTTGGATGGAGTTTATTGCAAGTGGTTCCAATAATCCAATTGGAAGTAGTCTTGCTCCAATAGGGCAGAATCGTAAGGATTATATCTCTAGAATGCAATATCCAGAATATTATAAATCTGATAGAACTACAATCACAAAGTTTGATAGAGATTATAATAGAGAAATAGAATATACTTTTATTGGACTATTTCCATCGGCAATGTCATCAATTCCAGTAAGTTATAGTTCATCAGATATTCTTAAGATGTCGGTGACTTTTGAGTATGATCGTTATATTGCAGGTAAATCATTAAGTTTGAATGAAATTATTGGCAATAATAATAATCAAATCAATAATCAAATCAATAATAATAATCAAAGCAATAATCAAAGCAATAATCAAAGAGTTGTTTATAGAACTGGACAATCTCTTGGTGAAAGTGGAGTAAGAGGTACAATTCCAAATCAAGGAAGTGTGTTTCCTACGATTTTAAATAATTGACCTAAATATCCTTAATGAAGTTTTTATTCAAGTATTATGCCATTACCAAAAATTGCGGTGCCAACATATGAGTTGGAAGTTCCATCATTAAAAAAGAATATTAAGTATAGACCTTTTCTGGTTAAAGAAGAAAAGATTTTAATTATTGCGATGGAAAGTGAGGATACAAAACAAATTGCAGAAGCGGTAAAAACCGTAATTTCAAATTGTATTATTACGAAAGGAATCAAGGTAGAGCAACTATCAACTTTTGATATTGAATATTTGTTCTTGAATGTCCGTGGAAAGTCAGTTGGAGAGTCGGTGGATGTTTTAATTACCTGCCCCGATGATGGAACCACACAAGTTCCAGTTTCAATCAATCTGGATGAAATTAAAGTAAATGTAGATGAAAATCATTCAAAGGATATTAAACTTGATGATGTTCTAACTCTTCGTATGAAATATCCATCTATGCAGGAGTTCATTAAGAACAACTTTAATAATAATGAATCTGTGAGTGTAGATGATACTTTTGAGATGATTTCTGCCTGTGTAGAGCAGATTTATAGTGAAGAAGAATCTTGGAATGCTTCTGATACGACTAAAAAAGAACTAAATGAGTTTTTGGAACAACTTACTACTAATCAGTTTAAGGAAATTGAGAAGTTTTTTGAGACGATGCCTAAACTTTCTTATACTATTAAATTGAAAAATCCAAATACTGATGTGGAAAGTGAGGTCATACTGGAGGGATTAACATCTTTTTTCGCCTAGGAATGGCTCATACTTCGTTGGAGTCATACTATAAGACTACATTTCAGTTAATGCAGCATCATAAATATTCATTAACGGAGTTAGAAAATATGTTACCTTGGGAAAAAGAAGTTTATATTACTCTTCTTTCTCAATATATTGAAGAGCAAAATCTAAAGAACCAGCAGAATGGCTAGTCTATCATCTCCAATTGGACCCACTATAGATGTTGTGGCAAGAACAGTTTCTCGTTCTGTCATAAGTGGTGGTGCCGGTGGAGGTGGTGGTATTCCTGGTGGAGGTGGAGGAAGAGGTGGTGCTCTTGCCGTGCAACCTCAGGCAAGTTTAGTTAATGTTGAAAGAAATTTGGAGGTTCAAACTGTCCAAAATGTTCAACAAACTCAAGAGATTTCTGCTCTTAGAGGTACAGTAGATGCCTTACGAGCAGAAACCACAACTCTAAATAATGGTCTTGGAAATGTTTCTAATCTAATACAGCAAGATAGTGCCGTAGAGAAGCAACAGGCATCGGCAGAAGCAGAAAGTGAAAGAAAACTTGCCGAAACAAATATTAGACTGGGGAAAGAATCTCAACTAGAACAAAAAATTACAAATGCTCTGGCAAAACCTGTTCAGGCTCTGCAGCAGAAAGTTGGTAATATATTTGGAAGAATAGGAGAGGCTCTAACTGCATTATTTGCCGGATGGTTGACTAATCAAGGAATAGAAGCACTTAAGGCAGCATCAGAAGGAAATAAAAACAAATTAGAAGAAATTAAAGATAATGTTCTTAAACATATTGGATTTGGCGTAGCTGCTATTGGTGCAATCAAAATAGGATTTGATTTGGTAATCAAAACTATTACTGGTATTACTGGAAAAATAGGTTCAATTTTACTTAAACTTGCCAAAGCTCCTCTAAAACTTTTAAGAAGTGCTCTTCAAGCTGCTCCATTAGTGGGAGGTCTTTTTGGTGGTCCAAAACCTGGTGGTCCAAAACCTCCTGCTGGACCTGGTGTAAAACCTCCAGCATCAGGAAATCCAATTGCAAGAGGTGTGGGTGCAGTTGCCAATTTTGCTGGAAAAGCACTTACTGCTGTTGGTGGTGTTATGGATGCTGCATCCGGGCAATATACAGACTCTGCTCTTGCCGCTGGTGCTTTACTTGCTCCCGGAGCACTCAAAATTCCTTTTGGTCTTGCATATGGTCTAGATTCAATTAGAGAAATGTTTGGTGGTAATATTTTTGGTAAAAATCCAAATGAACCAGAAAAACCACCAACAACACCAGCGGCAAAAGTCTTACCAACAACTCCTAAGGCAGGAAATCCAAAACCAGCACCAAAACCAGAAACACCACCACCAACAATAGTAGGACCAATAGAAGAACCAGCGGCAGCACCGGCAGCAGTGCAACCACAAAACTCTATGTTGTCTCAACCAATATCAGAGGCAGCACCAATATCTCAACCACAAACACCGGCAATTCCTCCACCAAGTCCCGAAATGGTGAAAAACTTTGAGATGGCTTGGAAATATAAAGATAACTCTATGGCAAGAGGAAGAATTGAGTCTGCCTGGAATAATATGACTTATGAACAGCAACAGCAGGCAAAGGAATGGGCAAAATCAACAGACAAGGATTGGACTGAAATGAAGTTGGTCGAAAAACCACCTACAGTCCAAGCAGTACCACTACCATCAGCACAGGTTCAACCACTTCCTAAACCCACTCAAAATGTAGGAGAACTTACTGAACCGGCACCGAATGTGGTAATGATGTCATCGGGTCAAAGTAACAATCAACAATCTTCTATTTCACAGGCACCAACGAATGGAACCGATACTCCTTTGATTAGTTCTTCTAATCCTGATAATTTTTATGTTCTTTACTCTCAACTGAATTATAATGTGGTGATATAATATGGCAATCTCATCACCACTTCAATCAAAAGTTCCAACAGGTTCAACAAAAACGATTAGAAAGTTACAGACTATTCTACTCAATAGAACAAAAGTTAAACGAGAAATATTTCAAAGGCAAACAATCTTACAAAATCGTAGAATAGAAAATGAAAGAAGAAAACAGAGAGAGGATGAACTTGAGGCACCAAATCTTGTAACAAAACCTCGTGGAGCAGCAGGATTAATTGCAGGTAGTGCCAAAGGATTTTTTGAAAGATTGGTGGGATTCCTTAGTTATTTGACCGCAGGATGGATAATTAATAATCTACCCACTTGGATTTCGATGGGTAAAGAGTTTATTGCCAGAACTCAACAAATGGGTAAGATACTTGGAAACTTTGTTGGTAATGTTACGACCGTATTTACTAAGTTTACAACACTTTTGGGTGCATCTTTACAAAATTTAATGACATTTGATTTTTCTGATACTTCTGGAAGAGTTAAAACTGCTTTTGATGACCTAAATTTAAGTGTGGAAAATTGGGGTACTGACTTTGAGAATGCAATCAAATTAATAACAACTCCATTAAGTGAGGGTATTGCTTCTGGAGAGGATGCCAGACCACTCGGAACTGAAAATACTAATGAGGGTGCCTATGAACGAACTGCACCTTATAGTGGTAGTCAAGGTCCAGAAACATCTGGTGGAAGGGTTAGTTCGCAAGCAGTATATTCTTATCTTAAAAGTTTAGGAGTTTCTGAAATACACGCTTTAGGTATATTGGCAAATATTCAAGGAGAGAGTGGTTTTCAAATTGGAGCTCAAGAAAAAGGTGATAGTAAGCAAGGAGTTGGTTTATTTCAATATACATTTCCTAGCCGAAAACAAGCATTTTTAAAAGCAGTTCCTGATTATAAAACTAACTGGAAAGGGCAGATTGATTTTGCAATAAAGAGTGACCCGAATACTCCGTTATATTTAAGAAAACAGTTTAGTTCTCCGGAACAAGCAGCAGATGATTTTATGATACAGTGGGAGAATCCGGATCCAAGAGTTTATGCTGATAGGAGAAAAACACATAATGCTTTTATTAAATCATTCAAACCTGGAAGTTCTCAATCACAAGCATCTCAACAATCATCTGCACCATCAAGACCAGTATCAACAGGAACTACATCATTAATACCACAAACTGGTGCTGGTGGTTTTCTTCAAGGTGCTTCTGGAGATGGTAAAGAAGATCAGGGACGTTATGGCGTTCATTTCCATTTAAGCCCACCAAATATGACTGAAGATGGTTATAAAAAAGCTAGGGATGTTGCTTTTGCTGCTGTTAAAGCAATGTTGGCTAGAGGTTCTAGGATTCATTTTGGCAATATCAAAGAAGATCTTCTTGCTGGCGCTTCAGATTCTCAAATAAAATCAATGATTCTACGTGAGCAAAAAGCTCACAGTAAAAAAGGAAGAACTCAGGGTGGAATAGATCTTCAAGAAATAAATCCAAATGTTGGACCAACTATTGCTGGTTTGCCTGGATCTAAAATTGCTTTTCCTCTTGCAGTAGGAAAAGTATCGTCTCTATCTAGTGGAAGTGGATATGGTAGAGAAGCTGAAGTTCTTGGTAGTGGCGGCGTAACGCTAGCTCACGGAGCAGCGGGATCTACTGCAAGTAATGTTTCGGGAGCATCACCACGGGCACAACTAGCATCTCAATCAGCAACACCACAAGCAAAACCCCCAACACCAGCACAAATAACACCAACCGGTACTCCACAAAATCCACAAATAAGTCAATCACTAGCACAAGAGAGAACCGGACCAACCGTGATTGTTTCTCAAAATCCTTCATCACCGGCACAACAAATGATGTCTTCTGGTGGTGGAGGTTCTTCTGGTGGAGGGTCTTCACCAATAAGTGATTTTGCCTTGTTAAATAATTTTATAAAAAATAAACTTCTACTCGACCTCGCTTACCTATAATGTCAATTAGTAAATCCATATATGAAGAATTAGTTCTTGAATCAAACGACCAGAAAAGGACGGTTGATATTAAAAATGGAACAATCGCACTCGAATATTTTGAGGATATTTTCTCCCCAACAATTACTGCCAGAGTCAAGGTGGTTAATACTGGAAATACCATTACATCTTTTAAGGACCAAGACGGAGAAAAGCAATCAATTTATAATGGTCTTCCTCTTCGTGGTGGTGAAAGGCTCTCAATGAAAATTGCCGGAAATGTTCCGGGAAGAGAATCTTTGGACTTCTCAAATAATCCAAAAAAATATCTTTATGTTTCTAGTATTACCGATGTAATCTCAGAAGCACAGCAAGAAAGTTTCACTCTAAATCTAGTTTCAAGAGAGGCAATCACGAATGAAACTTCACGAGTATCAAGAAAATATTCAACATCATCAAAGATTAGTGAGTCGGTTCGTAAAATATTAACAGATGTTCTAAAAACTGATAGTATCGGAACAATTGATGAGACTTCCAATAAGTATGGATTTATTGGAAATATGAGAAAACCTTTCACAACATTAATTTGGTTGGCATCTAAAGGTGTTCCAGTAGTTTCTGGAAATGCAACTGCCGGATTTGTATTTTATCAAACTCAGGATGGATTTCAGTTTCGTGCAATTGATAATTTAATCTCTCAAAAATCAAAGGCAACATATGTTTATAGTCCAACGACAGTTTCTTATAATGATAATAATGAAAAAGTTGATAATGAATTTAAGATTCTGAATTATAGTACACAGAAAAATCAAAATTTAATTGAGAAACTTCGTCTTGGTACTTATGCAAGTCAAAGAACATTTTTCAATCCTTTAGATTTTACATTTACTGATCCTAAAGAAGGACTGTTTAAATTACAAAATTATTCCAATAAAACTAATAACCTTGGTGGGACAGATTTACAACTTCCTAAAATATCTGAGGGATCTGATTTATCTCTCGGAGATGCCCCTTCAAGAATTATTACTGCCATTCTGGATATTGGAACCGTAGAAAAAGAAGTATCAAAATCTGAAAACGCAGATCCATCATTATATCAATCTCAATCTTTAATGAGATACAATATTCTTTTTACACAAGCTTTGAGTGTAATGATTCCCGTAAATACTGATTTAAGAGCGGGTGATGTCATCGAGTGCCTATTTCCAAATAATAGTAAATCGGATAAAAGCGAACACGATTCCGAAACAAGTGGTCTATATATGATTAAGGAACTTTGCCACCATTTTGATGTGAATAATTCCTATACTTCGATGAAATTGCTGAGAGATACTTTTGGAGTCAATAACAAAGAAAGAAAATGATAGACGAATCTTTACTCAAAAGTAATTTTATAGGAAGAGATGGATTCCGTTGGTGGATAGGTCAGATTCCACCGGAGAGTTCTCATGGTGGGCAAATAAATGGAGCAGGATGGGGAAATAGATTTAAAGTTCGTATTATGGGGTATCATCCTTATAATACGGTAGAACTTCCGAATGAAGATTTACCATGGGCACAGTGCTTATTACCAACAACTTCAGGAACTGGAGCAGGAAATAATGCAACTACGGTAAAAGTATCTCCAGGAGATACTGTATTTGGATTCTTCCTAGATGGAGATAATGCTCAGATTCCAGTTATTATGGGATGTTTTGGAAGAACTTCACAAGTTCCTTCCGGAGATTATGCCGGACCTTTTATACCTTTTACTGGATATACTGGTAAGGTTAAAAAACCAAATGGTACACTGAAACCTGACCAATCACTTGAACAAAATGCAAAATCTCAAAAGTCTCCAAGAAGTGTTTCACCACAACAAGCAGAAGCAATTGCAGATGATGAGATTTCTTCCTTTAGTGCAATTGGTGATAAAATTCTACTTGGAAATACGGTAAATAATACTATTATTGGTAAAATATCTACTGAGGTTGGTAATTTACTGAATAAGATTAAGGCACCGGCAATCTTTACAAATATTGCAAATGAAATTACTCGTGTAACCGATAAGATACAGGCAATTACAAATGGTCTTGTTGGTAATATGGTTAATGGTTTATACAAAGGTATGATACCAATATTGAATAGTGGTCTTCAATTACTTTATAATTCAGTTTATAGTATAGTTCTGGCAGCAACTCAAAATCCTGCTGCTGCTCATCTTGCTGGTGTTGCCGCACAAACTGCGATGGTTAATCCAATTAAGGCAGTAGAACAGGCAATTCCTTGTGTTGCCGGTGCAATCATAAGTGGTCTTGGAAGTCTCATAGAAGAGATACTTAATTCTGTAGTTGATAATGTTCAAAATTTTGTGTCTTGTGCCGCAAATCAATTTACTGGAGTACTCGTTAATGATATTATTGGTAAAATATCAAGCGGATTGAGTGCCTCACTTGGAGGAATCCAGACAATTTTAGAATTTACTCCATCATTTAGTGTTGATGGATTTTTGCGTAATAGTGTAGATTCAATCAAAGGTCTTGTTGGACTATTTGATTGTAATCAGAGTAAAGGAAAATCTAATGGTATTGTTGATGAATGGATAATTGGTTGCGGACCGACAAATGCACCTACACCTAATTTTGATGAAATTTTAGAAAATGCAAATGTTACTAATGCAATAGCAACTGCTGGTGATGTATTAGGTGGAATACAAGGTGCTATTGGAGCAGTTACTGATATTGTTGGTGGAGTTGCGGGTGCATTTAGTGCAATAAACAACATTCCAAATCAAATTGGTGGTTGTTATACCGGACCACCACTATTTTGTAGTGCTCCTGTGGTGACTATTTTTGGTGGAGGTGGAACAGGAGCAACTGCAATACCATTAATTGGGGCAATTTCTGGTTCAACCGGAAGTGTTATTGGTGCAAAAGTAACAAATGGAGGTTCTGGATATAGATTCCCACCATTCGTGGAGATTAGAGATAATTGTAATCAAGGATATGGTGTCGTTGCCAGAGCAACTATTAATGATGCCGGAGAAGTTGATTCGGTTTATATTGTATCCGAAGGAGAAAATTATCCAACGGGAGATTTATATGATAATTCAGTATCTACAACTGCAAACACAGTAATTAATAATTCAACCGAAAATCAGACACAATCATTAATTGCCAGAAATTATAGTGTGAATAAGATTCTTATTCAAAATCCAGGTCAAAATTATATTGGGGGAGTCGGTGGAGACACGGCAACAGATCAATTTGATAATGAATATTCTATTGAAATATTTGAGGGATCTATTACTAAGATACAACCAATAAATACTATAGTTATTGTGAACGATCTTCCAATAATTACCATTAAATCTGATACTGGTTCTGGTGCTATATTACGACCCATACTAGATACACCGCCAGCAGAGTTCCAAGGTGAAGTAAAACAAGTAATAGATTGTGTAACATAAAATGGCAGAAAGACCTTTTGATAAACAAAACTGGCAGGGAAGAAGTCTAACAAGCTTTGGACCGAAGTTCAGAATAGATATGAATAACCCTCAAATGGGTTGTAATGGTACTGAAGTTTATAATCTTTATGCCGTAACTAATAATAATGATGTCTGTCTTACTGGATTGACTGAAGGTGGAAATTACAGACTATATAATGACCGATCAATAGAAATTATTGCCGGGCAAAAAAGTGAGTCAAATGGTGTAGATATTATTATTAGTGGGAGAAATGGTGATGTTTGTATAACTGCAGAAAAAAATGGAAGAGTAAGAATTCGTGCTCAAAATATTATGATTGATGCAGATGAAGATGTAGATATTAAAGCAGGAAGAAATATTACATTAGATTCTGGTTCGGGAAGAATCTTACTCAAAGCAAATAAGGCAGACTGTGATGCACTAACCGGAAATCTGGCACCAAAAAATACCAATTGGGGTGCTCAAGTCTTTGCCGGAACATTTGTTGGTTCTGATGTTCTTGATGCAGCATTTAATATTGCTGATGTCTTCGTTGAAAGTGGTGAGATCGGAGGCATCGGTGGCAGTGGCATCATTGGTAATATAACTTCAATTGTGGGTTTATGAAATGACAAATATTAATTTACGGGCAGGTCGGATGGTGGAACGGCAAGTATTATACAAGGGTATGATTTTATAACTGACCTCAATCAAATGTGGTTGGAAGATGGTGTTGATGGCGACTACAATGACCTTCGATGGATTCCAAGTCAGGGTGAAATATTTGATAATGGTGGTGGTAATTTTACTTATATATTATACTATTGACAACCCCTTGACAACCCGCCCCAGATGCCCTATAATACATAGGTAATCAAACGAAACGCCTGATGCCTGTCGAAGAGACCCTGACCCGCTGTGTTGTCGATACTCTTGCTCGTAAGTTCTATCTGTATTCAAGCGAAGGTGGTGAAAAAGTTGTGAATTGTGAGACCGTAGACCAGTTTATGAATGTTCTTGAAGTGGTTCGTGCTCAGGTAAGTGATGATTGTCTTGCATACTCAAATCCTCTTTGATAAATGGAAAAGTTTACGGTAGAAGAATTTCAATCAGACTTTGATAATCTACTAGAAAGAGTGGAAAATGGAGAGTCTTTTATTGTTACTAGCGAACACGGAGATGCTATGATGATTCCTTATAGTCAATACAAAGAAGCAGACGACCTCATACGAATACACACCGACCACGAAGAAGGTTGTTGAGTCAAGGCAACTTATAGGTCTTATATGTTGCTTCAAGGCAACTTTTATGGGCGGATAATTTAATTGGTCAAAATGCTCTGCTTATAACGGAGTTATGAGGGATCATGGCCCTCTCTGCCTATTGACCATAATGACTCTTTGAGTTATAATGGTCTCATACACAAGCCCCCTTGGCGTAATTGGTAGCCGCTACGGATTTAAAATCCGTTGACTTTAGTCGTGCCGGATCGTACCCGGCAGGGGGTATTGAAATAAATATAAGATATTGAGATACTCAAATGTCTTTCAAGTATAAAATAAGTCAGTCATACTGTTGGTATAATAACGGAAGTATGATTGTGAAAATGTACTTCATCAACGAGATTCCATTTACCTTCGATGAATTACCTGACGGGCACTTATACGACCAAGACCTCTGTAGAACGGCAGATAAGTATCGTGCATATGAACCAGATGATTTATTTAAGAACTCATTCTATCTTATAGACGAGGAAGCACACCCATTACTTTTTGATATGGACCTAGAAAACCCCCAAGACCTTCCAGATGAAGGTTATGAGTTTTTGCGGCAGGACTTATCTTCATAAATAATGGTGCTTATTCGTGGTTGTTTAGGCAAAGATTAAGGGGCAGAAATGCTCCTTTTCTTGTATAAATAAGTATAACCACGAATAAAGTAGAATGAATAATTATTACACTTATGCATATTTGCGTGAAGATGGAACACCATATTATATCGGTAAAGGTAAAGCAGGTAGAATTAATAATACCTTACACACTATTCATCTTCCAGTAAAAGAAGAAAGAAGAATATTCTTAAAGAAAAATCTTACCGATGAAGAAGCAAGGAAGCACGAGATTTATATGATTGCTGTTTTAGGTAGAAAAGATTTAGGAACAGGAATTTTAAGAAATATGACCGATGGTGGGGAAGGTTGTGCCGGTCGTGTTTTAAGTGAAGAAACAAAAAAGAAGTTGAGTGATAGTCATAAAGGAAGAAAGAAAAGTGAGGCACACCGAAAAGCATTAAGTGAGGCGGCGAAGAAAAGAAAAGCAAGTGAAGAAACAAGAGAAAAAATGAGTAAAGTTTTTATGGGAGAAAATAATCCGTCTTTTGGGAAAAAGTGGTGGAATAATGGTGTAGAAAATAAACTCTGTAAAGAATGTCCCGGTGAAGAATATGTTTTAGGATTTCTGAACAAGTATTGGATGAATAAACATAAATAAAACATATTAGGTATATTAGTAATAAATATGGGATTAAACAAACTTGATAATTTTATAAAGAACACAGAAGGTCGCATTCTTTATGTTTCTCCAAGTGACCTTGATTCTACTGATAGTATTAGTAATCAGGGTAATTCACTTGCTCAACCCTTCAAGACGCTACAGAGAGCACTTCTAGAAGCAGCAAGATTTTCCTATCAGAGAGGAAATAGTAATGATGATGTAGAGAAGACTACAATTCTCTTAATGCCAGGAGCACATACGGTTGATAACAGACCTGGTTTTTCTATAAAAACTGTTGGTACTACTGCAACAGTAACATCTCCAAGTGGGGCAACATCTGCGGCATCAAATACCTTATCACTTACACTCAATTCAGTATTTGACCTCACACAAGACGATAATATTCTTTATAAGTTCAATAGTGTTAATGGTGGTGTTGTTGTACCCAGAGGAACCTCAATCGTTGGTCTAGATTTAAGAAAGACTAAGATTCGTCCAAAATATGTTCCGAACCCAACAGATTCTTCTGTTCCAAACTCGGCAATTTTTAGAATTACCGGTGCCTGCTATTTCTGGCAGTTCTGTATCTTTGACGGCAGTACAGAAGGTACGGTATATACTGACCCAACAGATTTTTCCGTCAATAACAAATCAATCCCAACATTCTCCCACCACAAACTCACATGCTTTGAGTATGCAGATGGAGTAAATCTATATGAAGATACAGGTCTTACTGACTTGGATATGTATTATGCGAAACTCTCTAATGCATTTAATCTTGCATCTGGTAGAGACATCGATCAAAAGTATCCTGCCGATCCTCTTGGTTTTGAGAAGCAGAGGCCAGAATGGGAGATTGTAGGTGCTTTTGCCGCAGATCCTATTAAGATTTCTACAATTGAGTCTGGGTCTGGTGGAACCGCAAGTAGTCAGGTTACGGTCAAAACTTTAGTACCTCACGAACTCTCGGCAGGAACTCCAATTAAGATTAGTGGAGTTTCTCCGGAAAACTATAATATCTCAACAAAAGTTCAGAGTATTAGTGATACGGACCCAACTGTCTTTACATATCTTCTTCCAAATTTCCCACTCAATCTAACAACACCAGGAAGTGCATCTAGTGCATTTGTAACAATTGAGACTGATACCGTATCCGGAGCATCTCCATATATCTTTAATATTTCATTGCGTTCCGTTTATGGTATGAATGGAATGCTTGCCGATGGTAGTAAGGCATCGGGTTTTCGTTCGATGGTTGTTGCACAATTTACTGGCGTATCTCTACAAAAAGATGACCGTGCATTTGTAAGATATAATCCAACAAATAGAGATTATTCTGACAATATTGCCATCTCCAGAGTTGCCGGAGCAACTTTATCTGGTAATTCTTCTTCTACCAGCATAGCATATCATCTAGAACCACTATCAATTTATAGAAGTGGATGGGAATCAAGTCACATTAAAGCAACAAATGATGCCTTTATTCAGATTGTTTCCGTATTTGCAATTGGTTTTAATAAGCACTTTGATTCTGAAAGTGGTGGAGACCTGAGTATCACTAACTCAAACTCCAACTTCGGGCAGATTTCACTTACTTCTTCTGGATTTAAGAAAGAAGCATTTGATAAGGACAATAAAGCATTCATCACCTCAATTATTGCTCCAAGAGCAATTGTAGGAGAAGAAGATAATATTGATTGGATTTCATTAGATGTTGCCAAGATTGATGCACCGAGTAGTAATAACGCCAGACTATATCTATTTGGATTTACTTCTGAAGATGATGTACCACCAGTACTCACTCAGGGATATAGAATTGGTGCAAAAGTAGGTGATAAACTATATTTTACTGCAAACGGGACAGAATACTCGGCAAATATTTTAATGTCCGATGGAGTCACAAGTTCTGTTAAAGAATATTCAGTAACTGGCATCCCATCATCAAATAAATTTACAATTGGATCTCATAATATTCAGACTGGTGAAAAAGTTATTATTCTGAGTGATGATGGTGATTTGCCAGAAAATATTGTAGAAAATACAGTTTATTATGCAATTGCAAGTGATGTTGACGGTAGTTTAACTGCAAATGAAATTAAACTTGCTTCTTCACAATCGGCAGCAGTCAGTGCAAATGCAATTAGCGTTTATAAAGGAACTGGTCTAAGAATTCTGAGTCGGGTATCAGATAAGGTTGCCGGAGATGTCGGGCACCCAGTACAATATGATGGTACTCAGTGGTATATTACCACAAATGCTAATAGTGGCATTTATACGGCAATCAATTCATTGGGTGTTGCGGGATTAACAGAAAGAACCGAACCTTCTTATGTAAAGAGAACTGAAGATACCAGAAGTTTGGATGAAAAACTTTATAAGATTAGAGTTGTAATTCCAAAAGAACTTGTGGGTGCCAAAAACCCAGAGGATGGATTTGTAATTCAAGAATCAAGTTTTACTGGAATTAGATCGGATACTGACATTAATTTATCATCTCTTTCAACATCAGACTATGAGTATAACAGAAATCCAAGATTTATTAGTACTTGCTCTTTCAATGAATCTACCAAAATTGTAACTGTTACTTCTGAACTTCCACACAATCTTCAAGTTGGTGATAGTATTATTATCAAGAATGTAACGGACAGCACCAACCCTGCTGGAGTTGGAAATTCTGGATATAATGGAACCGTTGGGGTTTCATCAGTTTTTGATGATATGACCTTTAGATATTCTGTAGGAATAACTACTTTAGGATCATTCACAAATGTAACCTCCAACAGAACAACCTCACTTCCAAGATTTGAGAGAAATGACTTACAAGCAAATCTTTACAATTATAGAAGCGAAGTAATCACTCCATACATTAGTGGTATTCAGGATGGTGTTTATCACATCTATACTTTAAGTGCCGATAAGGCAATTCCAACAGAGTTCACAAATATTAAGTATAGTCAGAATGTTGTTGATTTATATCCACAGTTAGACAGAGATAATATTAATGATAATCCACTTCCTTCCAAGTCATTTGCCAAAAGGTCTCCTCTTGGTGAAGTTGTAACAAATGACCTCAAAAAGAGTATTACAAAAGAATCTACCGACACTTTACTCACAAGTTTAGGAGTTGGTCTTGATGTTTCCTCTGTTTCTAATCCTACAACAACTTCACCAACAATTACCTTTGCAAGAAGGCACGGTCTTGCCGGTATTGTTACTGGAACCATAACTCCAAATGGTGGTACTCTTTATACTGATGGAACATATCAAAACCTCAAACTTCTCAATACTTCTCAAACTGGAACCTGGCAGGGAGCAACGGCAAGAGTTGTTGTATCTGGTGGTGGAGTTGATTCTGTAGATGTTGTTTCTTCTGGTTCTGGTTATTCTGCTGGCAATCTATTCTTTGATGCCTCTGTGATTGGTAATGGTAGTAATAATACAAGATACACTATTGCAACATCAGGAATCACTACGGCAGTTGGTAATGTAGTTCAATTTACTGGTGCCGGAACAACTTCTGACACCTATCATCGTATTACGGCAGTTTCTGCCGATAATCAAATTTCAATTGCCAGGACTTCAGGAGACCCTGTAATTACATCAAATCAATATGCTTATGTTGTTGGACCTTCAGTTCAGATTACAACCACCAGTTATTCTTCTGGTATAAGTACCTTTAATTGTTCTGGACCTCACGGATTAGTTGCCGGTAATAAGTTTAGAGTAATTGATTCTTCAAATAATAATAGAGGAGATTATATTGTAAAAGATAGAGTTGACATTGATACATTTACGGCACTTACACCTACCATAAGTGTGAATGGTGGATATGTCCTCAAGCACGGTCTTTCTACAAATGATTCAAGTTCTGATTCTACCGCAGAAAATCTAGGAATCAGAAGTATTCCATTATTTGATAAAGAAACACTTGTTGCTGCTAGTGCAATTACTAACACTACTTCTACAATTACAGTATCAAGTTCTGTAGGTGCAGCAGCAATCACGAAGAGATTCCCACTCGGTTCTTATATTCAGATTGATGAAGAGATTATGAGAGTTGCTGGATTCCCTGTGGGTGGTACTTTTACAGTGATTCGTGGTGCTCTTGCCACAAGACAAGTATCTCACGATAGTGGTTCACTGATCAGAAAGATTAAACCAATCTCAATTGAATTTAGAAGACCTTCAATTGTCAGAGCATCTGGGCATACTTTTGAGTATCTTGGATATGGTCCAGGAAACTACTCAACTGGATTGCCTCAGGTTCAGAGCGTAACTTTGACAGAAAGAGAAGAGTTCTTAGTACAATCCCAAGAAAGGTCCGGTGGTATTGTTGTTTATACTGGTATGAACAATAATGGAGACTCTTTTATTGGTAATCGTAAGACATCTTCATCAACTGGTGAGGAAGTTACATTTGATAATCCAATTCCAACAATTACTGGTGAAGACCCATCTAGATTGAGTGCCGTATTTGATGAGGTAACGGTTAAGGAAAGACTTGTTGTTGAAGGAGGTAATTCTGGTACTGTTCTTTCTCAGTTTGATGGACCTGTTACATTCAATAAAGAAGTTAAGTTTGCTGGTGCAGTAAATGCTAAGTCACAATTAAAAGTAAGTGCCGATACCCAGTCCACAACTACGGCAAACGGAGCACTAGTTATATCTGGTGGTGTTGGTATTGCCAAGAACCTGAATGTTGGTGGAAATTTAAATGTTGCTGGTAGTATAATTGCTAATATAACGGGCAATACAACCGGTAATGTAACTGGTAATGTAACTGGTGATCTTACTGGTACTGCAACTAATGCAAATAACATAAACATTTCAGCAACTACATCAACAGATACATCAACTTCGGTAGTATTAGTCGCAAATCAATCAACTGGTAATCAAAGTCCGTTTATTGATTCTGGATTGAGTTATAATGCTGATACTAATGCTTTAACGGCATCTACATTTGTTGGTGCTTTAAGTGGTACTGCTAGTTCTGCAACTCAACTACAAACCTCAAGGACCTTTAGTATTACTGGAGTTGTTGATGCTCCCGCAGTTTCTTTTAATGGAACTGGCAATGTTGAATTAGTTACTACTTTGGATGATAATTCGGTAACATCTGGAAAGATTGTTGCTAATGCAGTAACTACTGCAAAAATAGATTTCCAAAATGCATTAGTTCCTATTGGTGGAATTATTATGTGGTCTGGAATTGCGGTTCCAACAGGATGGTCATTATGTAATGGAAGTAATGGAACTCCAAACCTAAGAAATAGATTTATTGTTGCTGCAGATAGTCTTACTAAGACTGGAACTACATCTCAAGCTGGAACCTCTCCATATGATCCTGGAGATATTGGGGGTAGTGCTGATGCAACTTTAGTATCTCACAGTCATACTGCAACTTCAGATGTTAATGATCCTGGACATACTCACACACTTGATACGAGAGATTCCACTGCAAATGAGGGAACCGGTCAAGGAGCAAATCAAGAATTTGCTGGGTGGGATGGTGGTCCCGATAGGGGAGCAGTAGTGACACAATCCAAGGTAACTCTCATCACAGTTGCGACAACAATTGATCCTTTCGGGGATCCTGCAACAAATGCAAACCTCCCACCATATTATGCTCTTGCATTTATTATGAGAACTTCATAAATACTTAAAAAGTCTCCAAGATGGCAAATTATAACAAATCATTTAATTTTAGAAATGGAGTTCAGGTCGATGATGACAACTTTATTGTAAATGCAAATGGTTTGGTTGGAATCGGAACATCAATTCCTACAGAGTTTCTGGATGTTTACGGAACCGCAAAGGTTACCGGATTAGTCACGGCAACGAATCTGACAATCACCGGAGTTTCCACTTTTTATAGTGATGTAAGAGTTGGTTCTGGAATTACGATGTATGCCTCTACAGGAATCGTAAGTGCCACGGCATTTTATGGAAGTGCCGTTGGACTAACTAGCATTTATGCAATTGCAGTTGATGGATGGATTGTTAATGCCGGAAACCTCTCTACAACATCTAAAGTAGGTATAGGAACCACACTTCCATACCATTCATTACAGGTAGGTCAGAACCCTCTAACTGGGAATGGATTTTCGGTTGATGCCATCACAGGAAATGTAAATACAACTGGAATTATAACGGCACCTAGTTTTGTTGGAAACTTAACAGGAAATGTACTAGGAAATATAAATTCTAGTGGTGTTTCAACTTTTTCCACACTTCAAGTAGGAACCGGAGTCACTATTAGTGGTGGTATTGTAAATTCTAATAGTTTTGTCGGAAACCTAACAGGAAATATAAATTCTAGTGGTATTTCAACTTTCTCCACACTTAAAGTAGGAACCGGTGTTACAATTAGTGGTGGTATTGTTACTGCAACCTCATTTAGTGGACCTTTGACCGGTACTGTAACTGGCAATCTAACTGGAACAGCAACGACGGCATCAACACTTCCTTCTTCGGCAACTATATCAATTACTTCGGTAAATAGTGGATTTAGTTCAACAGGAATTGCAACAATAACTGATACTCTTTATGTAACTGGTAAAATTAAAGTAGGAACTGCCACGGCACCAGAGGCAGACATAGAAGTTAATAAGTCTGGTATTTCATCGATAAGAGTAATTAGTAGTAATAATGATATTGCAAGTATTGGTATTGGAAGAAGTGCAGAAATAAGAACCGGAAATGTCAATAATTTATATCCATATAGCACTAGAAACTCTCTTGATATTATAAACTATAATGCTGAAAATGTCAACTATTATCTTGATTATGGTTCGGCAGGGGTAGGAACTGGTAATTTTAATTGGATTTATGGGCAGAGTCCATCAAGTCCATTAATGTCACTCACCTATGGTGGAAATCTAGGATTAGGTATTACCAACCCACAATCAAAACTTCATGTGGTGGGAACATCCTATATTACTGGCATTACAACAATTGATAGTAATTTAGATGTTAATCAAAATTTATATGTTTATGGAAATATAACATTTAATGGGTATATAACTGGCAATCTTGGAATCACAACTTTTTCTAGACTAGGTATTTCTACAAGCACAATTTCAACTAATTCTTATGAATTCTTTGTTGGTGGTGATCCGGTATTTGGTGAAGGAGTTTCAATAACTAAGACTAGTATTAGAGCATCAGGAAATATTAGATCAACAAGTATAACCAGTACGAACATTAATAATAGTGGTATTATAACTTCTACTTTAGGTTTTGTTGGTCCTCTAACTGGAAATGTAACTGGAAATGTAACTGGAAATGTAACTGGGACAGCAACAACTGCTTATGGAGCATACAACCTTAATGGATCTCCCGATATTATAGTATCTTCTGTTGGTATCGGCACTACAACCTCCACAGGAACAGCATCACAAACACTTCAAGTTACTGGTGGTGCTTATGTTTCTGGTTCTGTCGGCATAGGAATTACAAATCCAAAAGGTGTTTTAGATTTAGTTTCTACAACACAACCATTATATCTTCCAAGAATGACAACAGCACAAAGAAATTTAATTGTTGGTATTTCTAGTGGTGCAGTTATCTTTAATACAAGTATCAATGAGTTTCAGGGATATACGGGAACTAATTGGGTGACATTATAAGGAGGGGCTTGACAGAATACTCATAATACTGCTAGACTAGGTTTGTCCCCGTTGAAGATGAGACTTTAATCCACTTAAAGAACCGTCCACTGGGGGTCTTCACAGGACCCCTTTTTTGTTGTATAATTATATAAATAATAATATGGTAGGTTTCGCCACTTATGTATTATACTTACGCATATCTAAGAGAAGATAAGACTCCATATTATATTGGTAGAGGAAAACATCATTCTGGATACAAATATCATAGAATGACTCAAAAACATACTTGCGGTATACCTCCACAAGAAAGAAGATTAATCTTAAAAGATAATCTATCAAAAGAGCAAGCAATCAAACACGAAGAATATATGATTGACTTGTTTGGTTTAGTTTGGGATGAAACTGGGGTATTAAGAAATCACGTTAGAGATAGTCGTGGTGGTAGTTGCAAAGGTAGAAAGCTTTCAGAGGAAACTAAACAAAAAATATCTGCTGCTATGAAAAATAAATGGCAAAGTGGTCTTTATGATACTGATGAATATAGAAATAAAATATCAGAAAGTAATAGAAAAAATCCAAGAGTCAAACAACATAGTGAAGAAACAAAAGAAAAACAAAAAAAGGCAAGCACCGGAAGACCTCAAAGCGAAGAGACTAAGCAAAAAAGGTCTGAAAGTATAAAAAGGTGGTGGACAGAAAAAAAACTGGCACAAGACCCTTGAGTTTTGCCAGAAAGTGCCTTATAATATGAGTATTGAATTGATTGATGATGTTCCAACTCCGTCCTCACCAACAAACTGCTATGGATGCTCTCTCGCAGCATTCTAAAGGTATTGTCGTGATGCCAACAGGCGGCGGTAAAACTAATGTAGGTATTTTCGATGCTGTTCGCCAATTCCAGTCTAACATCTCAAAGACAATTGTAGTTGTTAGTCCTCGTATTTTGCTTGCTGAACAGTTGTCTTCTGAGTATCTTGAGTTTATCACTAATGCTAATGTTCTTCATATTCACTCCGGAGAAACTAGGCATTTTAGCACCACGAAACCTAATGTAATTCGTAATTGGTACGAGCAGGCACAAGGTCACAAACTTATCTTCACCACCTATAACTCTCTACAGCAACTACAAAGGGCAGAAATCACCGTTGATACAATTTATATGGATGAGGCACATAATTCTATTCAACGTCACTTCTTCCCTGCGGTAGAGTATTTCAGTGCAGAGGCAGAGCGTTGTTTCTTCTTTACTGCCACCCCAAAATACAGCAATGTAATTGGTAAGGCAGGTATGAATGATACTGAGGTCTACGGTAGCATCATCGCTAAGGTTCCTGCTCCTCAATTGGTTCAGAACGGTTACATCATTCCTCCTAAGGTGATTTGCAAGCAGATGCGACTTTCGGTCAAGGGTGAGGACATCGCTCAACGGGACTGTGAGTATCTACTTGACCTTATCCTTAATCCCAAGCAGGTTACTGTAACTGAGGGTTTGGTTGATTACTCAAACTCTGTTGATAAAGTCCTGATTTGTGCCAAGGCAACCAAGCACATTATTGGTCTGCTTTCCGAAACTGACTTTGCCGAACAACTGGCAGAGGAAGGTTATTCTGTGATGCACATTACTTCCAAGCACGGTGCCTTTATTGATGGTGATAAAGTCAATCGTGAGGTATTCTTTGATACTCTCAACGAGTGGGGTAAGGATGCCGACAAGAAGTTTGTGGTTCTTCATCACAGCATTCTGGCAGAAGGCATTAACATCTCTGCTCTGGAAGCGGTTGTGTTTATGCGTTCTATGGACATCGTAGGTATCGGTCAAACGGTCGGTAGGACGCTGCGTCTTCACCCCCAGGATGCCGCTGGAATCCGCTCTGGTGCCCTTGTGGCAGGTGCTCTGGACTCCTACACCAAATCCTATGGTCTGGTGATTTGCCCGACCTTTGACAAGGCATCTACGGGCACGGCACAGAAGGTTCAGAACGTGATGGACATTATCTTCCAGAAGGGGGATGTGGCAATCAGCACGATCAATCGCTGAACTGGCACAGGGGGTTGATCAACGGACCCCTTTCCTGCTATAATACTCTGAGATTTAAAATCATTATGACGAAACCAATTTTAACTCCAACTGAATATGATGCACTTTGTAACATTCTTGAATGGGCATGGACTTCTCTTCATCAAGAACCAGAACTTTGTTTAAAAGATATTAACTATTCTTCTGCATCAAAGGTAGTTAAACAAGAGCGCACTGAAGCGGAACCAGATAATGGATTGAGTCCAAGTCTTTATACAGAATATGAACCAACTGGTGTAGATCCAATCAAAACTGGTGAGTGTGGTCTTGGACTTGCAGAAGCATTTGAATATACTTTAGAAGAACCAAATGCGGATAATATTCATACTATGATTACCACCTTGATGTATAAGTTGAACTGTAATCCTTGTCTTGCAAATGGTCTTGGTAATACTTGGGAAAATCTTGCACCTCTTGTAGATAATAACGAACGAGATCGTTTAGAAAATATTGGTGATGATCCAGATGTTACAACACAAACACTTGAAGGGTATGTTGTTGAAGATATTAGTTTGAAGAATAAGGTTTCCCGACTTCAAGAATACTTTGATGATGTAGGTGAAAATGGTCTTATTCAATTAGATGATAATCTTTGGATTGATGGTAGAAATTCCGATATTTTTCCCTGAGACAATCGCTGAACTGACACAGGGGGTTGACAAGGATTCCTTTTTGGTATATGATACTCATATGCTCAATCAATTGATGGGCAATACACATCGCATTAAACTAAATGAAAAAAATTAAAGTTCACTCAGAGCAGGTTTTTCCTGTTCATCGTGTTGAGGTTACTTCTGAAGACGGACCTCAATACCCACTACTACAGTTAATTGATGATAACTTCGTTCCACGATTAACTTCCAAAATCATTCCCACAACTGCCAATTATCCTCGAAAGACTGAACTTGCCAAGGGCAATCTGGATGTTCTGATCGCATCAACAAAGGAAGGATGGGCAGTAAGACAATGGCCATTTAGTGTATTTGTAGATGGCGATGGTAATGAGAGTTTGTTCGACCATCGACACCTTCTGAAGGCAGTAAAGGAAAACAACTATCACTCCGTTCCTGTTGCATTGTATGTGCGAAAGGATACTGGTAACGAACTTTACGACAATCTTTCTGACAATTCTGCTTTAAGTTTGATGGGTTTGTATGCAAATGCAACGGATGGTACAGTAAATGCGGTTCAGAATGACTTTATCAACGTTGTGAAGTTGGTGATTGAAGATGAGAGTCTTCCTCTGACTCGTGATGTTGTCGGGGAATTGCTAGATATCTGTGGCATTACTTCTCGGTATGCACATAAACCTGTCATCACGGCAATTGAAAATGCTATTCTGGATAGAAAGACTAAATCTACCAAGGTTTTTAACACTACCAAGGAAGAAATCAAGCAGTGGATTAAATCCAATCCGATGTTTGGTTCTAACAACTATTCCTCTGAAGATGGAGTTGCAACCCGACATAAGATTCTTGACTCCCAGTTCACTTATCGGTATGCTGGAGACATTCTCAAGTGGGCGATATCTGCCTGGAGAAAGGGTGAAAAGGTTCGCGTAATCTGTAACAGCTACGCCGAGCACGAATCTGACATCGAAGCAGATCGCCAAGAGATTATCAAGGTTATGGAAGAAGTGTTCCTCGGACCTATTAACTTCTACTGTGAGAAGATTCACGCACAGTTTGGTGGTATGATTACTCCTCCTACAGTGTCTCTTGATGAACTCCCGCTTGAATTGTGGGCAGCTCCTCAAATTGAAGGGGAAACTGAAGCAATTCAACTCCTCTGATCCACTTTCATAACTGGCACAGGGGGTTTTCAACGGACCCCTTTCCTGCTATAATACACAAGTAACCAAAAGAGGAAACTCAAATGAAGTATCGGGTGATTTTTATTGCCGGTAATCAACGCCAAACAGAAGAAGTATATGCTAACAATCCTGCTGAGGCAAAAAAAGTTATTGAGGCACGAAATCTAAACGCCAGAGTTGTGAATGTCACATGCTGACCCCTAACATACCAAATACTCCCAATTATGATATTCTGAATAATAAACCTTCAGACCCTGCTGGTTATGTGACTAAAGACGGGAAATGGGCAGCAGTTCCTTGGGGTAATAAGTTCGTTATTATCTGTAATGGCGAACAGGTTCATACCTCAAATAACCTCACAACTGCCAAGGACTACATTCAGAAAAAAGTTAAACAGACTCCACGAAAGCGTACTACATCATCCAGTCTTGAGGAATATCTATGAAAAAACTTGTCTTTCTTCTTCCTCTTCTTTTCATTCAACCGGCATCGGCAAATGAAATGATGATTACTGTAAATGTGAATCGGGTTTGTGCCGCAATTGTGAACATTCCCTATGCCTCTGATAATTTTTCGGATGCTGAATTTCAAAAGTGGAAGAATTGTGTGGCATATCTTCGTCAGTTTGATGGAATTCAGTGATGGAAGTATTTCAACAAACCTCTGATGCCCCATATAATCGTCATAACTACGAACTTGTCCTGAAAAGTGGCAAAACCATATTTTTTGACGATTGGACGGGCGTTCAGGGGTATTGGTTCGTTCACAACCAAATCCCCGATTATTTGGATTATGTAAATGCCCTTGATAAAACTAAAAAGAAATCTAAGGCAGTCGGGTTCTAAATAGTGCCAATAAAGAGGTAATTTCATATGACACCTTTTCAATCTGCCTGTGTTGTAATATTCGGAATACTCGCATACCTGATATGGGTAGATGAAAATATTGCGATATATTTGACTCTTATCTTCAAAGTTATAAAAATCAATACCGAAAGAATGTTGTGGATGATAAGACTTCATCCAAAAAATCCGATTACAAACCTGATGATGAAATGGAAGTATGAAAGACTCGCAAGAGAACTTCAGGCAGAAATGGAATGTAAAGCAACTGAACTCAACAACAATAGCAAGATTATTGAGTGAGCTTGAGGGAGTTTCATACTTACTTGATTGTATTGATGAAGAAGACTTTGAAACCATAACTCAACTCAAGAAAAAATACTATAAGATGTATTTTTCTATGCTAAAATCGGAATGACTAATCCAATTGAAGAACTGGCACAAGGCACTTGACCTTCCGAGTCAGGTGCCTTATAGTATATACATACAAATCCAAAGCGATGACCTATGGAAATGAAAATCAAAGTAGTCAGTGATTTACATTTAGAGTGTTGTGAGCACGGGCACGGAGTTCCTGACCTTGGAGAAGGTGAGGTTCTGATTCTTGGTGGAGACATTCTTTGTGCTCGTCACTTTAAGAAGGATGGACCTCTTAAGAAAGTTTATAATGACTTTCTACAAAAGTGTGTAAAGAACTTTGATGAGGTTCTGTATCTTGCGGGAAATCACGAAGCATATGGATACAACTATGAAGGAACTTGGGATGTTCTTGCAGAGCATCTACCAAAGGAAATTCATCTTGTAGAAAATGACTTTGTAAAAATCAAGGACTGGGTATTTCTTGGGACAACTCTATGGACTGATTTTCGTAATGAAAATGCTCTAGAGATGATGGAGGCAGCACAGTGTATGAATGATTATAAAGTCATTCGTATTGGTTCTAACTATCGCAAACTAACTACTGATGATACTCTCAAGTTTCATAAGAATTCCAAACTATTCCTTCAACAAAAGTTGGAAGAGTTTAAGGATACTAAAACCTGGGTTCTTACCCATCACGGACCATCTTATCAATCGGTTCATCCAAAATACCGAAGTTCTGGTATTGCAAATGGTGCTTATGTAAGTGACCTTGATGATTTGATTTTGAATAATCCTCAAATCAAATGCTGGAGTCACGGTCATACACACGAAAGTATGGATTATATGATTGGTAATTGTAGAGTTGTATGTAATCCTCGTGGTTATTACAACGGATACAATAATGCAGACCTGAACATTAACTTTGACCCTAACTTTGAGGTAGAACTATGAAAGTAAAAACACTTGTGATACTAGAACAAGCGATTGAAGAAGGTGTGCGGCGTGGTTATCGTCGTGCTCATAAGCATATTGAGAACCCGACTGAAGAGTCTATCTGTGACCATATTGAAGAGTGTGTAATGGCACAAATTTACGAATACTTTACCTTTGAGGACGAAACTTATGTCTGAACGCTCACAAGCATTTATGAACGCAGTATGGGATTGTAGGAACAATCAAGGTGCTGATACTGAAGAGAAACTGGTTTCTGCAATCCTACAAGTTGCCGCAGAAACTGTAAGGTTTTATAATGCTCAAGACAATTTGATTGTTCTGGATAAAAATGATATGCTACAACTCGCACAGGAACTTGACGAATAATCAAAGTCTTGCTATGATAACTAAGTATCTGAACCACTTTGCCAATTTATGATCAAACCCATTAAAGAAGAGTTTCCTCACGGAGATGGATTTCCTATTAAAATAACTCATAAGGATGGTAAAGAACTAAAGGATTTCAAGACCTGCTATTTCCAGACCGAAGACCACGCTCAAAAGTACATTGCCCGTAACAATTTCAAAAAGAAAGATTACACTATTATCTACAAGAACGAACAATGACCACACGCACTTATACTCAAAAAAACGAAAACCAATGGGAATGGGAAGAAACTCCTGAAACCATTGAGGCACTTAAACAACTTCACGAAACAGTAAAAAAAGTAAATGACGGAAAAAAAACTGATTGATGATTGCTTTTATATTGAAAAAGCAAGATGGGGTGTTTATCACTCTTATAATAAAGAAGAAAAACGACTCATTACATCACTGACCGAGGAAGGTTGTATTAATGCCACTAGGTACTATATGAAAGGTCTTCAAGAAGGATTTATGGAAGTAATTACTCATCAGGGAAGCGTGGATGGAAAACTCTGATTATCCTTATCATACTCTGGACTCTACCACACCTTGGTATGAGTGGTTGTGCTACTCCGAAATTTGTCATCAACTGAATGTACCAAATCAACCAAGTGTCGGTAGATTTATGAGGTACAGACAATATCTTAAAGAAATAGGAGTTTTGTGATGAGATTTAGATTATTTGATTGGTTTCTCAAAGATTATGAGATGCCTGACAAGTACAAACTTATCGTTTCTGATGAGCACGATAATGAGTATTGTCTTGTAGGACTTTGTTCTTCTCTTGCCAAGCACGTTGCTATACTTGAAGAACGCATTACTACTCTGGAACAAAAGTATGAAGGTGCTCTTATAGACATTAAGCGTCTTGAAGAAGAGAATGTAGAGACTACAAATTGTCTGTATGAAAATGCCAACTCTATAGATGCAGTTGATGCCCGTATAGATATTCTTGCCGAACATTATATGAATAAATAGTGATGCTTATTTGTGGTTATTTAAGCAGAATGGGGGCAGAAATGCTCCTTTCCTTGTATAAATAACTATAACCACAAGTAAAGCAGATGGAATATTATACTTACGCTTATTTGCGTGAAGACGGCACACCTTATTATATTGGAAGGGGAAAGCATCAAAAAAAAATCAAAATATAGAAGAATGAACACTAAATTTGGTCATAGTGTTTCTGTTCCAAATGAAAAAAGAAGAATTATACTAAAAGATAATCTTTCTCTTAACGATGCTAATAAACACGAAATTTATATGATTTTCATTTTCGGTAAAAAATATGACGGAACAGGTATATTGAGAAATCTTGTAGATGGTGGAACTGGTGGAGGTGTTGCTGGTAGAAAATTAAGTGAAGAAACAAAAAATAAAATAGGAAATGCAAATAGAGGTAAAACTCGTTCAGAAGAACATAGAAGAAAAAATGGTGAAGCAAAAAAAGGTAACACTAATTGGTTAGGTAAAACTCATTCAGAAGAAACTAAAGAAAAAATAAGAAATGTCCATAAAGGAAAACCATTTCCAGGAACTCATAATAATAATAAAGAAACAAAATGGTGGAATGATGGACAAATTAACAAAAGAAGTGTAGAATGTCCTGGTAAAGAATGGAAATCTGGAAGATTACCATTAAAACCCTATAAAAAGAGAAAATAAAATGCCTTATGATAATTTAACAGAATATGAAAGAGCACTTGCCCGTTTTGGGGATAAAGTGGGTCTCATTGCGGGACTTGAAATATCTGATAAAATCTCACCTGAAGATGCGTATCAGCAAATCAAAATCTTATATAAAGAACTTAAGGCACTCCGTAAAGAAGAAAAGTCCGAGTGGAACACCCCAAACTAGAGTCTGCTCCAAGTGTGGTGTAGAAAAACCACTTGACAAATCGAATTTTCAGGTGGTAAAATACTTTAAGCACAATTATTCTTATTACTGCAATGAGTGTAACAAACCAAAACCAAGAGATTGATTCACTGAAAATTACTCAAAATGATGATGGGTCTTATGAAATGAGTTGGGACAAGGAAGACCCCAATTGGTCGTGGTTGAATAACTTGACAAGCAAAGAGATTCAGGTTATAGTACGAGAAGCAATCCAAGACAGACTGAACCAAAATGACGACTAATTACCAAAAAATTTGGAATGTGATGAATGACCTAGAAATGGTCACCGCCAAAATTTCTTCTGCCCGTGAGATTTTGGATAGTGCTGTTGATAGACTTCAAGAGCATCAGTATGATAAAGCAGAAACTCTTCTGTATGCTGCGGATGAATTTCTTCAGTATTACCTTGAAGACTTTGATAGGAAGTTTAAGGATGCCTGGAAAGAAACTGTAACTAAAATCAATCAAGAAGAGACTGACGATTGTATGCCGCCTTGGGGGCACAGTGATTTGGAATATCTTTCTAATCTACCCCCAGAAGAACCTAAACAAGATAAAGTAGTCAAGTGGCAACTTCCTGTTGAAGAAGGAACTGATTGTATAACCGGAGAGCAAGAATACTTTATCACATTCCCAGATGACTTGTTGGAAGCAGCAAATCTTTCTCCGGGTGATGAGGTGGAATGGGTGGATAATAATGATGGCAGTTTTCTTCTCCGCAAAATTACACAACCAAAAACTTATGATAAAATGGTTGCGGCAGGTTGGACTATGACTGCCGATGGTTTCTGGTTTAAAGAATGAGAACCATTCAAACCTGTGGTGGATTTGATGGTGAAGTTTATAATATCACCATTGCATTTGAGAAACAAGCAATTACCTTAGATGGACTTTCTAAGGATGATGTATTGGAACTAAAGTCCTGTATTGACTGTATGTTATTTGAGGAGGAAAACGATGGCACTATCACAATCAGTTGAAGAAAATTTAAAAGATGCAGAACAATCTTTGAGAGCAGCACTGGCATTTGCAGCACGACAAGAACGACCTATGATATGCTCAGTTATTGCTGATTTGATTAGTCGTATTGAATCAGTTCAAAATACTGATTCTATTCTGGATAAACTGGAGAATCGTAAATTTGGTGACACCGGATTCTTTGGAACTATATTTGGAAAAGATGACTGAACCTAACGAATTTGGTAAGATGCTAAAAGAATGGTGGGCGTCTGATGCCTGCAAAGAACTTCAGAAGTCAAATGAAGAGGCAAAGCAAAGAGCAATAGGTAAGTACTTTATGCTCTCTGAGTCTGATAAACTTGATATGGTCCAGGCAATCTGCTATATTATGTGTAAGGCAGAGAAAGAAGGAACCAGTCACAGAGGACTGCAAGATGCTCTGGGCATATATCCGGGCGGATTTTGGGTTTCGGAATTAATGACCGTACATAACTCATTGTGGTCTTATTATCACGACCAAAAAGCAGAAAAGGAACTCAAAGATGATTTGGATGCTTTAGAGGAATTTGTTGAAAACAAAAGAGAATGTTAAGTTTCTACATAATATAAAGGATTTGTGTTAGAATCCTAACATTCTTATTAAACCCATGACACTTCCCAAAACAAACTCAGAATATCTCACTCAAGAAGAGTGGAGAGAACTGAATGCTCTGAGAGAAGCAATTAATTACAATCCGAGTCAAGTTTGCCCACAAAAGATGGAAAAATTTACGGCATTATTTGTTAGGTCACTTTATGGTAAAGGTGACTCTGTATCCTCACAAACAAAATAAAATAAATATTATATCTAATTTACCGAGTATTATGAGTACAATCGATCAGCATATCGAAAAAGACAAACAAGTTCTTGATGACCCAACAATTTCACCACAAAATCGTCGGCATACTTCAGAAGAATTAGAAGCACTGAAATCATATAAAGAAAATCATCCAGAAGATTCTCACGATCCGACACGACTTGAACTTTATTGTGATTCGCACCCTGATGCTCTAGAATGTAGAATGTATGATAATTGATTGCAAGAGGTTTGACAACCCTCTTTTTTTATGCTATGATTACATTCATATAGTGGGATATAATGATTAAACCACCTCTCAAGTGGGCAGGAAACAAGTTTAGGGTCTTGCCCCATCTTTTACCTTTAATTGGAACACCCACCAGATATTGTGAACCTTTTGGTGGAAGTCTGTCTGTAGCACTAAACGTACAGGCATATGAATATATTCTAAATGACATTAATTCAGATCTGCATTCTCTTTATACAAATATTGATATTGAGTTTGTTTCTGATTGTGCCAAGATATTTGTGGACGATAATAATACAAGACAAAGGTATATTGAAATTAGGAATAAGTTTAATTCCGAGACTGATGCCAGAGAGAGAGCTAAACTGTTCTTATACTTGAACAAACACGCCTTTAATGGTCTCTGTCGTTATAATTCTAAAGGTGAGTTTAATGTTCCCTATGGTAAGGAGAACAAGAACTCAAAGACTGGGGTAATAGAAAATACAAAGGCACACTTTCCCGAAAAAGAAATGTTGGACTTTATTGCCACATTTAATAATAGATGTGTTGAATTTACCAATACCACATTCTCCAACGAATTACTGTATGAATCTTTAGGAGAGGGTGATGTTGTTTACTTTGACCCTCCCTATGTTCCCACATCTGAGACTTCTAACTTTACCAATTATGCAACAGATGGATTTACTCACGAACAACAGATTGAATTGAGAGATTTAGCAGAAACTCTGGCAAATCGTGGAATTAAGGTGATACTTTCTAATCACGATGTTCCCGTTACAAGAGAACTTTATAAAAATGCCAAAATCCATTCAATTCAGGTGTCAAGGTCCATTTCTGCAAAGAGTTCTAGCAGAAAAAAAGCAAGTGAACTGATTGCCGTGTGGCAGTCCTGAAACTGGCACAAGACCCCCCGAATCCCCTGGTGGATGCCCTATAATTACAGAGTAAACAATCGAATTGACGGCAATCGTCAGAAAAACTGTTATGGCAAATTTGAATCAATTTTTCAAAGAAATTCTTGAACTTAATTTTGTGTCTGGTGGATATCAAGTATCAGAACACGAAGTTTCTGTAGAAAATACTTTGATTTCTAATGGATTTTTAAAATCAAAAATTAAAAAAATTACAAAATTACAACTCAAAAAAGCACTTAATGGTGGTGATATTCCTGAATTAAAAGAAGGAGAATATATTTCACAACCGACAGGAAAAAATTCCAGTCCGGATTTCATTGTAAGGTACAATGGTAAACTTTATTTTATTGAATGTAAATCATCCAACAAGACTTATCCCGTTTATAATGGTGGACTTCCAGGGGAAGAGTATATTTACATTTTTACAAGTAAAGAAACTAATGAGACTACAATTTTTTATGGTAAAGATGTGCTAAAATCAGAAAAGAGAGAATTGTATTCAAAATTGCTTGTAGAACTAAATCAAATTCTGCATAAATATCAAAACATGCCAAAATGGGAAGATAAATCTCGTGGATTTGACTATTACATAAGAAATATGTACACTCAGAATGGTAGTGCTGAAAAAACTAATTATTTTAAACACGAAGGGAGATTAATCTGTGAACAAAACGTTCTCAATTCTATTAGGTGATTCTAAAGAAGTGTTATCTAATTACGAAGATAATACTTTTCATAGTTGTATCACCGATCCCCCTTATGGAATGAATATGGACCATTGGGATCATTCAGTTCCTTCCGTAGACATCTGGGTTGAAGTGTTTCGCACACTTCGCCCAGGTGCTTTTTGCTTAGCATTTTGTTCTCCAGAACTTTATCATCGTCTGGCATGTAATGTAGAGGATGCTGGATTTAAAATTAAAGATCAAATTATGTGGATGACCACTACTAAAATGCCCAAACATAATAGATTAAAACCAGCACATGAACCAATAGTAGTAGCACAAAAACCATATCAAGGAACACTTCAAAATAATTTTGAGAAGTGGGGATGTGGTTTAATTGATACTGAAAATACTAGAGTGCCATGGGATAAGAAACCACCAACAGGTTGGGTAAAAGATGGTGCTAAACGTCGTACATTTGGACGTGATGGAAAAACTACAGGAACACAAGAAGAGTTTGGAACTGTAGATGCTAACCCTGCTGGTAGATATCCTTCTAATATCATTGGTGACGTATTACCAGAACATCAAAAATATTTTTATGCTCCTCGTGCCACAAGAAAAGAAAAAGGATCCGACAATGACCATCCTACAGTCAAACCAGTAGATTTGATGGCGTATCTTATCAAGATCTATTCTCCTATCAATTCTACGGTACTTGACCCGTTCGTTGGTAGTGGCAGCACAGGAGTTGCCGCCATTCGGGAAAATAGAAACTTTGTGGGTATAGATCTTAGTGAACACTATACAGAAATCGCAACCAAGCGGTGTGCAGACTGGGAACTGGCACAAGACCCTCAGAATCCCCTGCTGGATGCCCTATAATAACCTCATAAGCAAGCAAACCGATGACGACCACCTTCGCTGACTACGCTGCCGCCACAGAGGCACGGAAGAACATTGAACTTGCCGTTCTGAAGCACACTTGGGAACTTTGTGAGGCACTGCGTCAAAACTTCATTGATTACAACATCAAGTCTCATGAATATGCCATTAAGAATAAGGATGAGTCTTATGTTCCTTATCATCAGGAATGTGTTGAAAAACTAAAGAATGGTGAATGTGATTATGAGTTCATTATTGAGAGTGGTCGCAAGTATCACAAAATCATTATGAATGCTGCTGGTTCTCGCTCTGTTCATGCTTTTGTAGATAAGAAAACTGGACAAATTTATAAAAGTGCCAGTTGGAAATCTCCTGCCAAAGGTGTTCGTTATGATTTGCGATTGATTGAGCAGCGTGAATGGTTGCTTGAGAATGCGGATTGGAGCGGGTCATATTTGTATAAGTAATCAAGACCCAATCATTCTGGTATAAATATAAGTAGTTATAAACCAATCAACTATGAAACTTATACCAGGATATGAGGCATATAGTGTCACCGAAGACGGTGTAATCTATTCTCATAAAAAAACGGGAGGAATGGGAAAAGGAAAAGTCCTTGATTATTCTTACAAAAGAGAACTAAAACCACAAATTAACCACAAAGGATATATGAATGTTATTTTGGAACAAAATACTTCTAATGCTAGAACTATGATTATTCATAGGGCAGTAGCATTAGCATATATTCCAAATCCAAATAATTATGATACTGTAAATCATATTGATGAAAACAAAACAAACAATCACGTATCAAATCTTGAATGGATGAGTAATGCTGACAACGTAGCATATTCACAAGCAAAAATCCGTTTGATTGAAACTCCAATTGGTGAAGTTATTGTTGTCTCTAATCTTACAAAATGGTGCCGTGAAGTTTTGGAACTTAAATCCTCTGGAAATATGTTAAGGTCTCTGCGAAATCCTGGAACAACTTGTAAAGGTTACAAATTACTAAAATGATTAATTTTGTTGCTGGAACTATCTTTGGTATTATTGCTGCAACGGTTGGATTTGGTCCAATCGCACAGGCACTTGATGGTGCCATGCTCGGTTTACAGAAACAAACATTACAAATGTCCGCTCCAAAACTTCCTCCTCCTTCACAATGAAAAAACTTCTTCTCCTTCTTCCGCTAGTATTTCTGCCCGCACCAGTAATGGCACAACAGGTGAATCAATTTGGTGTCTGTACTCAATATCAGGAAGTTTATGTTCCTGGTGGTTATGACCAGTACGGAAACTACTATCCGGGTGGAGTTCAGACTCAATCCTATAATGTTCCTTGTAATCAGGTGAGTGGTGGTAACTGGAATCCCACTTATCAACGTCAGAGAGTTTGTAATCCTGCTGCTGGTGCTGCCGTTGGTTATGGACTAGCGACTGCCCTCTCAGGTCAAACAGGATACAACTACAATTCTAACTATACTCGCAACCGCAACTCTGGTAGTTACAACTATTCTTATGGAAATAAGAGAAGTAATTCGTGGGGTATTTTTGGTGCGGGTATTGGAGCACTAATGTTTGGTTGCTGATTATGACTACTAAAGACAAACTGATTTTCATCTCATCATTCATTTGGTTCTTACATTGGTCATGCACTCTCTCATTGAAATTAGTGGATACGGTTATCGCAAGCGGACCTGTGAGGATGTTGCCTCTTGGTTTCTGAATAAGTTCCTTCCACGACATAAAATCTATGTTCAGATTGTACATCGTGGATTGAGGCGTGAAGGTGTTTATGGTTGGTGTGATGTACTGGAAGGAACCTATCGCCCCAGAGACTTCATTATTGAACTGAATACCCATATGTGTGAAGAGTTGTATATAAAAACTCTTTTACACGAAATGACCCATCTGCGGCAGTGGGTAGTGGGTTCTCTCCGTCAGAAACGCGGAAAAATGTATTATGGTAAAGATTGTATGGAAGATTACGAATATTGGCATCAAGGGCATGAAATTGAGGCACGGGAGCAAGAAGAAACTCTATATGTTGAGTACTTAATTGATAAACAGGGTGTGCCAGCCCCCAAAGTGGCACAGTACTTCCCGAACCGCCTGTGTTCTGCCCTATAATAACAAGGTAATCAAGGAAACCACCAGTGACCCTCCCGACCTACAGCGCAATTCAGTTTAATGCCGAAGCAGAACATAAAGCGGCACTCTATGATGCCTGCCTGCTGATTGTGAATACTTATAATCAATCTGATATGCTTGATGGTTATTGTATTGAGAATTACAATGGCAATGTGACTGCATATGACTTTATGAAGTATGCTCGCAACATTCTCAACCAAATTGCTAACTGAAATGACTGCAACCACACTTTCAAAAGAACTCATCAACGATTTTGTTGATTATGTGATGTCGTTCTATGGTTCTGATGGTATCTATCCTATGGGTGCCAATCGTACTGTGATTCGTAAGGCAACTAATGACATCATCAAGATTGCCAGAATCAAAGGTGAAAAGTTCTGTGGTGATAGTATTGACCGCGAACTTGTAAGAGACCTTCTCATTTCCAAGTACAATCTCAAGTAATTATGGCACTCTCTAATCAAACAATTAGCAATCTGGCAGATGCTCTGGTTCCTGAAGTGATTGATTACATCTATCTGGATGAGCGTTGGTGTGAATTTATGCAGGAGGTTGTTCCTGATGCTCTGAAAGACAAACTTGGAGAAATTGATGAGGACTTGCAATTTGACCTTGCTATGTGTATAATGGACCGTATCTGCCTCAAAAAAGGATGAGGAACTTTAAAAAACAGCGGATTCTGCCCGCACAGACCAAGCATAGTACCTAAGGAGTGAAAATCGCAAAAAATCAGGTTTTGACCCTAGTGTTTGTAAGGGTTCTGGGTGCCTCTCCAAGCACCGACCGCTTCCTATGGTATCCCAGACAGTCAAAACCAATTTCCAAACTGGCCCAGCGGCACTGCTGTGGTGCTGGTAATGCCCTATAATAACAAGGTAATCAACGGAGCACCAGATGCAACTCACTTCCACCACCGGCACAATGGTTGTTGACTATTTCCCCGTTGCCGGTGATACACAGTTTATCTACAAGGTTCTCAAGTTTCAGGGTACTGACGTAATGAGCACCAAATGTATCACCAAAAGTGACTTTGAGCACGAGTGTGATGAGCGTATTGGTCTTGGTTATAAAGTGACCGGATTCAATACTCAACCTGCCAATGTCAATCCTATGATGGGTGCCTGCTGATGAAAGTTACTTACATTTTTCTTGCGTTTATTGGCATTCTAATGTATAATGCCGCAATTGCCAAACGCGATATAGAACTCTTCAAGGCATATGATACTGTATGTGCCTCACTTCCACAACCCCATCCTGATTGTCGTTACTCCAAATGAGTGAAGTTCTTTCTCCTCTCTGGTATAGTTATTATGCCATTATTCAGCAAGATTCTCCCGAACTGATTGATGAATATATTGAGAGCACTGCCGCAAAACTGGAACTGACGGTTGATTACTTTGTTGCGGAGTTTCTATGACTAATGAAATGAAGATTCTGCTGGCACTACGTCAGTTGGATAATATTATCAATTTGGTGAAGGGTAATCAATGGGAGATGTTTTTTTCCCACAATCTGATTCCGGTAAGAATTGAACTTAGCCGCCAGTTGACTTGTCTACAACATTCTGCTAAAATAAAGGAGTAATCAAACAAAAGAAATGAAGTATTTGTATCTGATTGATTTTTGGGTTCCTTTTCCAAGTTCGGAATATGGTGGACTAATCAATCTAATTGCCGAAAATGACACCGAAGCATTTAGTATTTTGTCACAAGAAGAATCCTATGACGAAAGGTATGTGAATCTGATTATGCCAAATGTAGTCAGTGCTCAGAAATTCAAACTCTCGGACGAGTACGAGTCCGGTATTATTGATTCATTTACAACCTAATGATTCCCGAGTTTCCTCATAAGGCACCCACAAAAGAATATTCTTATGAGTACGAACAATTCAATACAAAAATAGTTCGTATTTGGTTGTGCTGTACTCGTAAGTTTGATTATAATCTGGGTGCTCCTACTAAAACTGTATGGGGATTCTATTCTCCAAAGAAAAGAGTCTATTATGCTCCGGTAAATTCTAAGACTCCTGGCAAAGAGGTAAATATAGAGAATACTACTTCTTATACTGCTATGCCACTCAAGAAAACTTCTTTGGAGATGTGTTTTGTATGATGACATTTACCACAGGAATTCAAGTTGAATACAAAAACTGTAATGGGTTTATTGAATTTGTATCCGATGAATATGTCACGGTTTGTATAGAAACCTATGATGATAAGTTCAGAAGTGTTTGTATGTTAGTTTATCCAAATGAATGGAAAAATATAGAAATTATTGGAGATTATGAAACAGAAGCAAAGTAATTTATGGAAAATTATTGCGAAGTCTCTTGGGGAAAAGAGTGGTGATACGGATAAAGAATCGGACCAAATTGCGGTGGTTCGTCTGATTGCGTTTCTTTCCATTTTTATTACAAACTCATTTATTGTGTATAATGCTCTTCGTACTCACCATTTTCCTAATTATGAAATACAGCGTTGTCTACCTCAAACCCAAGAAAAAGGGTCAGTTCAGTAAACAATCTGCGGTCTTCCTTGATGTTGAGAGTGCCTTTTTCTGGAAGAATATGGTAGAATCTCAGGGATGTAAACAAATAGAAGTATTACCGGTATTTTGATATGACATTCTCTAAACCAGTATTAGCAACAGATAAAAAGAAAACTACCTTGAATTGGTGGGAGTATTGGATTGGTCACTGCTGGATGACTGGATGGCAGAGCATTCGTGGAGCATTTCGTATCTGGGCAG